>Ga0209514_10000098_pt1 | contig 189038 bp, 181 predicted proteins | sample Subgrocontami58m_FD_187452 | JGI IMG/M metagenome (GOLD analysis project Ga0209514, IMG submission 187452) | Subsurface groundwater microbial communities from S. Glens Falls, New York, USA - GMW37 contaminated, 5.8 m (SPAdes) (version 3) | ecosystem: Environmental > Aquatic > Deep subsurface...
TCAGGAACAGATGACCCTCTTAAAAGAGTTTTGATGGAACATGTTAATAGAGAAATACAAAGTGTAAAGTATCGTTCTTAAACCTTATCATTATTAATTAAAATTCCAAAAGGGCGTGTAATCAGTATTAGGCGAATGTTTGGAGGGATTTTGGTGAGAAAAGAGTAGGTTTGGGGTTAAAGATAAACCTATTCGCCTTTGACTTCTCTTTCAAGTTGATTTGCTTCGGCTTGTGTCCTTAAAATCTTATAGGTTTCTCTTACGCCATCGAGAAATGCTTCTTTATACATCTCTATTGGGAGATCTGCCTTTTGGAGCGAGATAATTTTTTCTGCAATAAATTTTACTCTATTTTCTGCAATAAATTTTACTCTATCTTCTGCTATTTGTCTTACTCTTTTTTCTAATTCTTCAAAAAGAACTTTATTTTTCTCTTGATGATATGCTTCCCTATAACCTCTCTGGTAAGCGTCGATTAATGATTGGGTCAGTTTTTGTTTTACGTCCCCTTCTAGTTTATCGAGAGAGATCTGTTCAGGCAACCCGAAATCTCTATCTTCCTCTGCCCAAATTGCTTGAAGAAGGTCTTTTTTTATGATAGGTAATCCTTCTTGGGTGTATTTTTCATTTGACATTAGCGGGTATCGATTTGGCTGTATTTAAATCTATCTAGATTAAGCGAATCTTTGGCTCTTTTTTCTTTGGTTTTCCTTTATGCAGGAGGTTTTTGGCTTTGATAGAAAGATTTTGCTAAAGTTTGCTGTTTTAATTTGTGTTTATTTGTTTTGAGATAATGCTGTAAAGTTGATTTTAAATGGAAGTTTTAATTCACTATCTTGAAGGGATTTTGTTTTTTCTTTGAATTCTTGAACCCCTATTCCCATAATTTCTTCTGTATGTTGGTCTTTGAATATAGTAACTCCTGGTGCGATGTCTTCTCCGTAATTTGGCTTGGAGTCGCCTACAAAAATTGTGAGATAATCTAATTCTTCATCGTAATATATTCTCATTCCTTCGTTCATTTTATTGTATGCTTTGTACAAAATGGGCTGTCATTATAAGCCATGTGCTGTTTTTATATTTAACTATAACTCTTAGAAACCTTTTAGGGAGTTTTTTATGTTTGAAATAATGAAAATAATAATATTTGTCCTCGTGAATTTCCAAGATTTTTAGTGGTTTTAGTATAGTATTCTCGATCTCTTCTCGTTCGACTTCTGGATGGTCTCTTCGAATGTGCGTCCATCTTTCTGTTGTTAATATTATTTTTCTGCCTGTTTTGTCGATGATTTCAAAGATGTGAGACATTGATTTTTAGTGTGTTCATAGTTATAAAGGTTGTCCTTCTTTTGGATTTCTTTGAGATTAAGCGAATTTTTAGCCCTTTTCTGTGGTTTTCCTTTATTTTCTTTATGCAGGAGGTTTTTGCTTATGATATAAGGTTTTAAAGAAGATATTTGTTTTACGCCCTCATACACTGATGTTTATTGGGATCTTTATGTTGATTTTGTTGAGGTATTTTTCAAGGAGATGCGGCCTTTTTTTAAAGGCAAGAATGCCTATGCCCTTGACTTCATTTGTTATTTCGTCTTTTGTGATAAAGACTCCTTCTTCTGGCTCGTCTGCATATTCTTTTTCTGGAGGAATTCCGAAGGTAATCTCTAGAAAGTTTCCTTCTTCATCGTAGTAAATATCATACGTATGGTGTTGGTTATTCATTTTACGTGGGGTCTCCAATAGGCTGAGATGATGAAGCCTTCGCCATTTAAATATTTAACGAGAAGGTATTTGTTTGAAGATTCTCGATGTTTGAAGAATCTGCAATAGTATCTTACGCCTTCCTCGATGGTTGACTCAACAATTTTATCTGGTTTTTGAAGTGTTTGTTTGACCTCTTCAAGGCAATTTACCATCATTGGATGCCTTTGGAGGATATGTTGAAATTGTGTTTTTGTGAGGCGGATTTTTCTTCCTTATTTGTCGAGAATTTCGAAGATGTTTGTCATGTCTTATTCTCTTCCCAAACTTTGTCTTCTTTATTGTCCCAGAGTTCTTTCATTTTTGGTTGTTGAACCTGATTCAGAAATTGCTGCTTTTGATCCTCTTTTCTTATGTTCTTTTTCATTACTTCTAAAAATTACGCTCTTATTTAAATTTGATGCCGAGCGCGGCGCGCTTCGCGCGCTTGCCGCTTCGCGGCAACTCGAGGTGCTTTATTTCTTTAGTTCTTTAGATGGTTAAAATTTAAAGAGAACTTTATCTATATGTAGGAACTTCTTGGCGATGACAGGAAGTTTTTGCTGGGTTTTGCTGTTGCTGATTTTTCTTTCGCGGACGTATTTGCGGATGTTCTTCTCTTTTTTATATTTCTTTATCTCGCGGTTTTTTTGGTTTTTTCCCTATGGGCGTGAAAAAGGGATTAAGAGATTGTTGGGGAACTCTTGGATGGCTCAAATTACTTACGAGAGTATCGATGGCTTTCTGACTGTTTTTCGCGAGATATTGCTCTCTTGCTTGAGGATTTATTTGGGGTTCGTCCCAGCGTAATTCGTTCTGTGTCCAGACTTTCTCGCATTTGGAGCATAAATAGGTGACATTATAGTAGCCGTCATGGTGAGAGTCGTTGAGCTTTCTTGTGGGATGAGCGTCTACGACTGCTTCTCCATGCGGAATCCTGTTCCCCATAATACTCTCATAGCAATAATTGGCATGCATGGTTTTTGATCTGGGAAGAGTATATAATTTTATGGGTTTTTAAGTTTCGGAATATTGAATTTTTCCTAGGTTGTGTTGGGTTTTGTGTTGGAAAATGTGTTGGCCTTTCATTTTTCGCTGAATTTTTGGTATTTATTGTTTTTATCGACGATAAATGCTTATCTTTTGGTAGGTGTTTAAGGGTGTTTGGTGCTGTTTAAACAGCTGTTTGAATCTACTTTTTACTGTTTATGTCTTAGATATTCGGTATTTAGCTTTTTGTGCTGAAGATCTGCTGGATATATGTTGGAACCCCATTGTTTCCACTGGAAGATGTATTTTTTATCGTCGATATTTTATTCTTTGAAGAAAGATTTATATAGGTGTTTGCTGTTAGCAGAGGATGTTGGGGTGGTTATTTGGCAGTAAAAAAGAGGCAGAAGAGATTAAAGAGGAGACTCGAAAAGCTTTTGATGCTGTCAGAAAGGATATTGATCATGTTGGGAAATGGATCAAACACCTGCACGGGAAGGATGCAGAGCACCATGAGCTGATTTCTTCAGCTGACTCAAGGTTATCGTCGGTTGAAACCGAGCTCCAAATTTTGCGTGAGCAGATTGAGCAGATGCAGGCTGCAGGGCTGTTCAAACAGACACCAACAGCTGTTTATAAACACACAGCTGTTCAAGGTGTTTTAGATGCTGTTCAAACACCTGTTCAAACAGGTGTTGAGGCTACTTTTTTATTCGGTAATACTATCAGCCCACTTGAAAATCTTACGTCAATGGAGAGAGCAATTGTTTATCTTCTGCTGCAAAGCGATATGCGACTTAGTTATGAAGATCTTGCAGTGATGCTTGGGAAGGATCGCTCTACTCTCAGAGGACAGATCAATTTGATTAAGAAGAAATGTGAAGGATTGATTATGGAGCACATTGAAAGCAATGGGAAAAAGAGGGTGTATATACCTGATGAGATTAAGCAAAAACTCGTTAAAAACGCGAAAATGAGAAATATTAAGCGAACTACTAAAGGTAAGAAGACGAGGAGTGAAGGAGAAAATGATGGTTAAAGGTTCGTTTAAGATTAAATTTAGTGCGAAAATCGTAAAAGTGAGAGTTATTAAATGAATATTATTTATGGAAGAGGGTTAAATACATGGTTACTTTGAAAGAAAGAGTGAAAAAGAAGAGAAAAGTGAGAGTTTTTAGAGGGTATCCTCATCAAAGCAAAGGGAAAGTTGTATTTTTTAGAAAGAAAATAGAGAGAAGAGGGGAAAGTGAGAGTAATTTCCTTGAGCACTATGAGGATTTTATGAGCAAAGTGAGAAGTGTGAATGAAGTTAGGACATTAAACAAAGATAAATTTGCTGGAAAACACTAAAAAGTGAGATTTGGGTTATAACTGCCTTATATTGTATTTATAGGGTCTAAAATGGTAAAATAAGTGGGAAAGTTAGGAAGTAGCTTGGGCTTTTCCTTGGAGATTTTCGTTAGAACGAATTTATCTAATCTTGAGATTCTCGTTGAATTGATTTCCTTAGAAGGAGATAGCAGTCGAAAAATCCTTCACTGAAGAAGACTGCATTTACCCGAGTTAATGTGTTATTGGATTTGAGATCTTCGCCGAATTTCTTTTCATAATAGTACATGAGATTTGGATTTTCTCGATCAATAACTCGAAGTAATTCCTCTTCGGAGATAGCTCTTCCTTCCCTATTTAAAATCTCTGGAAATAGGGGCAACATTTTTTTGTCTGATAATGGAGGAAGGGGTTTTTGAGCGGTGTTAAACAAATAAAAAATATCTGAAAAACCATAATTATATCCTCCCAACATTCTCTTTACAAGGGCTGATGGAGCATAGACTTCATTTTGTGCGAGAAACCCAAGATATTCTCCGACAAAAGAGGGTTGATCTCTTCGTAAAGCCCTAACGAAATTAAGTATCAAGTCATCTATTGTTCCGTTCTTTACAGCAGTATCTACCTTGGCTATGTGTTCGTCAGCGCTTTCTTTTGTAATAAAGGGTAGTCTTTCCATGATAGGAGGAAGTAACTGTATTTTTAAATCTTTCTTAAAGCGAACTTCTATCTTTAGATTTACCTGACATGCTGGATTTTTCTAAAGATCCCTTAATTGCATGATTGTGTCTAATGAGGCAATTTTCTTGAGATCCGGGCTTATGGCGAGGAGGATTCTTTTGTTGTTTACCTTTTCCTTATCGACGGGAATTCCTTTATTAATGATTTTTTGGACATAGTCCCGGACAGAGCTTTCTGAGAGGGCTAGAACCTCAGCTATCATGTGATAATCGACGAGGTTTCCTTCTTCTTCAAGCTGGTAGATTGTTGAGAAAATTAAGATCTCTTGGTTGGTGAGGCGCTTGAATTTGAGACGAATTTCCTTCTTTAAAGAATCTAATGACGAGAGGATTTCTGAGGCTTTTTGGAGGTGGTCGATTTTTGAAGGGAGGTTTATCGTCGGTTGATATTGCTTTTTTGTGAGTTGATTTGTTGCTAGGGGCATTTCTATGGATTGATTTGAGGTTTTCGGTATCTCTTGGAGGTTTCTTGTTATTTGGATACTCTCTTGTGGAGGGTTCGTATTAATTATCTGCTGTGTTGTGTGTTGGTTTGTCTGTCTGTCTGTTGGTTTGTCTGTTGGAACCCCATCGTTTCCTATGGAAGTTTCTTTATATGAGCTTATTAGGCTGTAAAAGGGATGATTATCTGTTGGAATATGTGTTGGTATATGGATGTTTGTTGGAACTTTGTGCTGGAATGTTGGTTTTTCTTCTTGATGTGTTGGAGTATGTGCTGGATTTTGGATAAGAAAGGTTGCTGGCTTACTGTTGATTGTTTTTATCTCCTCCAAGTGTTTGGTTAGGAGATTGAAGTTGTTTGTGATATCCTGCGTGATGCTCTGTGAGAGTTTTTGGAGCTGCTGATTTGTTTGATCTTGATAGTAGACGATTTGCTGGAGGAGGTGAGATTGCTCCTGATGCAACTGTTGGGTTTGCTGGATGTAGTTTTGAAGGGTTGCGATGAGATCTGAGAAGGAAGATGAAAGGGTTTGGCTGTCTCTTTTAAGGGCGAGAAGATCGAGTTTTGTCAGTGAAAGATCGCCGTCGATTCCTGAGATATGATCTTTGACTTTGGAGAAGGCGTCTTTGATAAGGTCATCTTTCATGACTCTTTGAGGAGATGCATCTTTTTATAGATTGTTGTGGGAGAAGAGGAGTTTTAGTGAAGACGATTGATTCCAACGATTAGAAGTGAAATGAATTTTCTGTGGAGAGTATGCAAGAGAGTATAGTTGGTGTTGGAAGAGAAGTATTTTTTTGGATCGCTCCCTATATTTTTTGTTTGTATGCATCGTAGGCCTTGTTCGAGAGGCGCCATCGTATGCGCCTGCTGTAGGGAAGGCCATCAGGGTTTTTTTTAATTGAGTTGATGAGGTCCTTTGCTTTTAATTCCTGAAGGAGAGATTTCATAAACTCTTCGTCTCGCGCTGTTTCTTGAGCTATCTCCGAGGTGAAGAATGTTTTGGGATAGGTATGGAATAAGAAACTTAGGATTTGCTCTGCAATCTTATCGCGTTTTTCCTGTGAGAGTCTCATTTTATCTCTTTGTTTTAAGGTTTTTTGTATTTTCTCTTGTGGAAGAGTATGTTGTTTAGAAGTGTTTAGTATTTTAAATAGTTGTGGTTATGCCGTATTCTCCACATAGCATAGGTTTGCTTGTTTTATCCACTCATCAGAATTGTCTGATCATGTCAGATTCTGGCTTCTCTATTTTACTCTCTGTGGAGAGACTGTTATAGTTCTGCAATCATCTCTTCAAGGGTTTTTTGATATTCTTTTTGGGCAATATTATGTTCGCCTCTTTGAATAGTAATGAGCCTGCTTCCTGAGATTTTTTTAGATGCTTCAGCAGCTCTTTTTTTTGTAAAAGAATGCTCTTTGTCTCCTACTACGATGAATGTTTTTGATTTTGTTTCTTTGGCGTAAGCATTAAACGAGTATTTTTTAAAATCTGTAATTCTTCTTATGCCGACATACTCTTTCCACAATTGGGGGATTCGGGGAAGGTCTTCCTTAAAGTAGGGAGAAAGAGAACAAAGAATTAATGCCTGTGGGTTGACGAAAGGTGCAGAAAGAAAGGCTATCATTGCCCCGAAAGAAAACCCCAGTATACATGTTTCTTGGCGAGGCTGGTTTTGACTCTGTTGATAAAATTGCTTGAGATAATGAGCCATGGTTTTATATTTCCAAGAAATATTGACTGGAATAGGCTGAAAATTATTTCCTCTGAAAACATTGGCTAGTTCTCTATAGGGTTTGCTCCTGGAAGATTGTCCGAGTCCTGGAACGATGTATGCAACTTTCATTCTTTATTTTAGCAGTATCTCCGCATAGCATAGGTTTGCTTGTTTTATCCACTCATCAGAATCGTCTGCTTATGTCAGATTCTGGCTTCTCTAGTTTACTCTCTGCAGAGATACTGTTTAGAGAGAACTATTTTTAAGTATTCTTATAGTAGAGATTTTTTTAGAATAGGTTTATATACTTCCTCGATGTGGGAGGGTTTCATGGCAGATTCTAAGGTTAGATTTACTGAGAAGTATTATGATGATTCGGCGATCTTTTCCCAGCTCCATCCGCTTCTCTCTCGATGGTTTAAGGAAAAGTTTGGGAGTTTTACGCCTTCGCAGAAGGTGGCGCTTATTCCTATCAGGGAGAGAAAGAATATTCTCGTTTCTTCCCCTACGGGAAGTGGGAAGACGTTGTGCGCTTTTACTTCTATCCTTGATTATTTAGTTACTTTGGATATGAAAGGAGAACTAGAAAATAAGGTGTATTGTGTTTACATATCTCCTTTGAAAGCTCTCAATAAAGATATTTCTGTGAATCTTGAAGAGCCTTTGAGGGAGATGAATGATATTTTGAAAATAGAAGGGAAGCAGGAGCTGGGGATTCGAGTGGGGTTGAGAACCGGAGATACGACTACCTCTGAACGGGCACGCATGCTGAAGAAAGCGCCGCATATTTTGATTACCACTCCTGAAAGCCTTGCTATTATGATGAACTCTCCAAAATTTATCCTGTTGCTTCAGGAGCTTGAATTTATTATTGTCGATGAGATCCATGCGCTGACGAATAAAAGAGGGGTGCATTTGAGCTTGAGCTTGGAGAGGCTTACTGGGATGAGCAAGATTTATCCGATGAGAATCGGGCTGAGTGCGACTGTTGCGCCTTTGGAAGAGGTAGCTGGTTTTTTGTCGCCTCAAGATGAGTGCCTGATTGCTGATGTGCAGTTTACAAAGAAGCTTGACTTAGGCGTGCTGGTGCCTGTGGGAGACTTGATTGATACTACAGCAGGAGAAATGCAGAAAGGGCTTTATCATCTTCTGGATAAACTTATTGATGAGCATACAACAACCTTGATTTTCACGAATACCCGCTCTGCAACTGAAAGAGTGATGCATCATCTTAGAGAGATGTTCCCGGGGAAGTATCATGAGAATCTTGGAGCGCATCATTCCTCCTTGAGCAAGAGCCATAGACTAGATATTGAGCAAAGGCTTCGCGAGGGGAAATTGAAAGTCGTGGTGACTTCTACTTCCTTAGAACTAGGCATTGATATCGGGTATGTTGATCTGGTTATTCTGTTAGGAAGCCCGAAAAGCACGGCTCGGGCGATCCAGCGCATTGGGAGGGCAGGGCATAAGCTCCATGAGACTGCGAAAGGAAGGTTTGTTGTGCTTGACAGAGATGATTTGGTTGAGTGCTGCGTGCTGATGAAAGAGGCGCGGGAGAAGAAAATTGATAAGGTGCAGATTCCAAGAAATTGCCTGGATGTTTTGGCACAGCATATCTATGGAATGGCAATTGAGAGGCAATGGAATATTGATGAGATGTTTGCTTTGATTACGAGGAGTTATTGCTACAAGAGCCTTAAGAAGGAGGATTTTCTTGATGTGGTGAGCTATCTGGCTGGAGAGTATGCTTTAGAAGATAAACATATTTATGCGAAGATCTGGCATGATCCTGAAAGTAAGATGATTGGGAAGAGAGGTAAGCTTGCGCGCGTGATTTATATGACCAATGTTGGGACGATTCCTGAGGAAAGTTTTGTGAATGTCGTTGTTGCGGGGTCTGAGGGGAAGGTAGGAGTTATTGACGAAGGATTTCTGGAAAAGATCAAGCCGGGAGATGTTTTTGTTCTTGGAGGAGAGAAATACCAGTTTGCCTATACGCGGGGGATGAACGTGTATGTCCGCGCAGGCATCAGCAGGCAGCCGAATATTCCGTCGTGGTTTTCAGAAATGCTGCCTTTAAGCTTTGATTCTGCTTTGGAAATTCTCCGATTTAGGGGATTGATGGAAGAGAAGCTGAGGAAACTGGAATCAAGAAAAATAACTCCCGTGGAAATCAAGGAGTTTATCAAAGAATATCTCTACTGCAGTGATGCTGTTGCCGAGGGAGTTCACCAGTATTTTTATGAGCAGTTTCATTTTGCGAAGATTTCCACTCTGAAGAAAATTGTGATTGAGCAGTATAAAGGAGAGAAGAATTATTATTTGTTTCATTCACTTTATGGGAGAAGGGTGAATGATGCTTTGTCGAGAGCTTATGCGTTTTTGGTTGGAAAGTTAGGTGGGAGGGATGTTGAAGTCGGGATTAATGACCATGGCTTTTTCCTTGCAGGGGAAAATCTTCAGGTTGACAGGGCTGTGAAGCATTTGCATGAGGGCAATGTTGAAGAGGTTTTGAAAGAGGCGGTTGAGAAAAGCGAGATTCTGAAGAGGAGATTTCGGCATTGCGCTGTCCGGAGCCTGATGATTTTGAGAAATTATAAAGGAAGATCGAAAAGTGTTGGGAAACAGCATATGAAGTCTGGTTTTGTGATGGGAGCTGTCCGCAAGATCAGCCAGGATTTTCCTATTTTGAAAGAAGCCAGGAGAGAGGTATTGGAGGATGTGATGGATTTAGAGCATACGAAACAGGTTCTGCAGTGGGTAAGGGAGGGGAAGATTGTGTTTGAGAAGATTACGACGCATTTGCCTTCACCTTTCTCGCTTCAGCTGATCCTTCAAGGTTATTCTGATCTTATTAAGATTGAAGATAAGCTCGATTTCCTGAAGAGGATGCATAAATTGCATATGCAGAGGATACGGGGGTGGAAGAGCGAAGAAGATGCTCCTGATTTGGAGAAAGAAGATGGGGGAAGATGAAAATTAAAAAGTTATCTAAATGTAATAACTATATAATGATTACTTTAGAAAGATTTAAATAGGTAATGCTCTCTAAAGATTTATGGTAAAAGGAATCAAGGTTCGCGGAGAAATTGCGCCGGGTGTTGGGGGGCTACAGCAATTTAATTTATATATGGAAGGCCAGAAAGATCCGGTGTATACAACTTTTGTTCATAATCATAATGTAACGGAAGAATTGATGGATACATCTTTCTTATATTTTCTTTTTCATGAAGTATTTTATGAAACTGTTACCCGACCTAGTTTGCGAGCAATTCTTGAAAGAATGAAGAAAGAAAGAGAATCTGAAGTGCCTTGGCATCAACGTACCCATAGACTTCTACCTTTAGATAGAGAAAATAAGCAGTATGAGTTTATTATAACTACTGACAAAAGTGATGTAAAGAGATATTTGGAGGGGATAGAATTGAGTAAGAAACGAGGGATAGAAAGAAAACGACAAGTAGAAACGTTGAGGGAAAAGAGAGTTGCGCATAAAGATCTTATATCATTGATTGCTAAATCTGCTCTTCAGCATAAAAGTGTTGCGGGGGGAAGAATAAGAGCGATTTCCGATCTTGGTCTTTTAACATCTTCGACAGCGTTCCGTCAGGGAGCATTATATCCTGATGAAAAGTTTCTTTTACAATACGACTTTGCTGAAGAGGGAAAAAGATATTGTGGTTATTTGGGATTTAATGTGGGCTTGGAACTTGTTACATTAGATCAACGTTTTCCTGAAGAAAAGAGGGAATATTTTGGAAAAAGAAAAGCTCATTCACATTAATTATTATCTCTGCTTTTTCATGAGTATTATAAATCTTATTTTATTTTTTTAGTTATGGTTGGAACTTGCTTGAATCATAAAAATTCGCAAATAATACTCTCTCCTTTATTGGCAAGTCTGCTTTTTTAGAAGATGGAGGAAGATTTAAATAAACTGATACCTCTTTGTGAAGATGTCTGCTACTCTACAAGAAACCCAGCGTACTCCTGTCGCTCTACCTGAAACTGAACGCATTCCTAGAACTAAAACTCTTCGCACTGCGCGAGGGCTTCCGGAAACCTTGGCTGAGATCTATCATAGTACTTGTGGGGAGGAAACTCATGATCATTTGTTATATGTTTTTGATGTAGGCAATATGTTTAAGGTGCAAAAAGAGAATGATGGAACATATATCGAAAGTTATAGGTTTGTTTCTAGACAGCCCAGAGATATAAAATGGGAAATTGAAGATAGGGCTGAAAGAGCTGAAAGGTATTTGAAGTTTATGGAGAGTGGTGCTGGTATTTATAGGGTAATTTTGAGAGATGATGTTTTGCAGGATATTACAGGAATATTAAGCGATATGCAGAGAAGATATTCTTAGGCGAGTTAATTATTGAGACATCCCTATTCTTGCAATGAGTACAGACTTATGGAAGCGATGAAAGTTAAATTTACATTTCATAAAATTTTGATAATATGTATTATATATGAAGAGTTAAATACTTATGATAGTATAAGAAATAATGACGGACTTATCTAAAGAGATTGAAGAGCTTGTTTCTTTAAGGAATGAATATGAAACTAAAAGAAGAGGGCTAAATAATAAAGTAAGGGAATTATTTAATCCTGAGTTTGAGAAAATAAAGTCTAACATGCCTAAAGGATATGAAATAGACTCTTTTGATGTTGATGATGGGGGAGTTTGCATGCCTAACCCTTGTTTTAAAGAAAGAATTGCCGGTTTTCGAGATATAGATACCCTAAATGAAATTTTTAAGGAAGAATTTTTAAGAATAAGGGAAAAATATGGATTTGTAGTGAGATTTGATCAGGTGTCTTATATTGGGTAGATACCATATTACTACTTTTTTTGATTAAGATATAAAAGAAAATTAGTTTTAGTTCTCATATACGCTTTTAAGGCGAGGAGGAAGTCATTTATGACAGAGTCGGGGATTTTGCAAATTTTTTTAGTTTTAAACTGAAGCGGCGCAGTAGAGAAATTCTGCTCCATAACGGTAAGCGCCGATGGTGATTGCATTCTCTTTTGCTGGAGGGTCTCGAGAGTCGTTCAAGGGAGTTATCCAAAGACCGCGCACATAGGGCTGTTGCTCCTTTCTTGGAACGTAAAAAAGAACTTCTTTCCATCCCTGTTTTTTCGCGCATGCTACGAGATTGTCTGCTTGATTCAAAAAGAGCCAATTTAGGAGTGGATCAAGCGGTCTAGAACGGTCTAGAGAAAGCCTCTTCGGGTTGCCTGTGTTTTCAATGAGATATACTTCGCGGCCTTGTACGGGTTTTTCTTGGTCTCTGAAAGCTTTTTGAAGATATTTCTCTGGATTTGTGATGCGATGCTCGTTGCCGAGAAGCGTTGGGATTTCTGGGAGCGATCTGAGAAGTAAAGCGTAGTCTCCTACTGAAAGGAATGTTTCTCGCACGAGGATCATTTCTGCCAAGAGGTGTTTTATTTTTTCTTTATGCTCATATCTATGCTTAGAAGGAGGATTATTCGATGAGAGGTTTATGGGGGCCAATAACGGATAGTTGGTGTGGTTTTGTGCGTAGAGAAGATGCTGCGCAGAAATAAGATTTTCGAGAAGCGGGAAAAGTTCGTCTCGTGTTAGAGGCGTTTCTCCTTTTTCTCCTTTCCCCTTGCGCGTGATGCGAAGATCATTCACCTTGAACGAGAGTTCTATCATTGAATTATTTATTTTAAAGCGATATTTAAACATGTATGTTTTGGAGTATCGGATGCGCCGAGGTTTTTTTAATATTGCGCCTTTAACCTGATTCCGAGGCAATCATTAATATTATAAATCTTCTTTTCCCTTTTCTTTTATGACAACAAAACTTGATGAGCATATTTCATTCATTGGAAAATGTGTTTTGATTGAGGATGAATTTTTAACTGGTGGAAAGAAGATTCGGAGGAGGATTTTGGTTTTAGGAGACCTGCATTTAGGGTATGAGGACAGCAGTTTAGGAATTCCTATGAGAATGATTTTTCAGGAGACGCTTGAGGATTTGAGAAAAGTTTTTGGCGCTGTTGAAAAGAAGAAGGGTTTTGGAGCAGGGAAAGGAGAAGTTGATGAGATTGTTATTTTGGGTGATGTGAAGCATTTTTTTGGAGGCATCTTGGATCAAGAATGGAAGGAGACTCGGAAGTTTTTTTCTTATCTGAAGGAGAAATGTAAGAAGATTATTGTGGTGAAAGGAAATCATGATACTATTTTAGAGCCTATTGCTCGGGAATTTGGATTTGAACTGGCTGATTATTATCTTCTTGGAAAATATGGTTTTTTGCATGGAGACAAGATGTTTGATGCGCTTTTGGAGAAGAAGATTAAGGTATTTTTTTGCGGGCATTTGCATCCGGCGATTACGCTTCGAGAAGGCGTGAAAAGTGAAAGATATAAGTGTTTTCTTGCGGGTTCATGGAGAGGGAAAAAAGTGATTGTTTTACCTTCGTTCTTTCCTCTGGTTGAGGGAGCTGACGTTTTGATTTGGGAAGGGAATTTGGGATTTGATTTTTCTATCGAAAAGAGCGAGGTGTATCTTGTGGGAGATGCAGAAGTTTTGTATTTTGGGAAGATGGGGAAGTTTGTTAGAGGATGATCTCCATAATGAATTTTATGCTGGAGGCTATGACAACTCCTGAGAGCAAGATGCCTGAAACCATGAGAAGAGATTTGAATATCATGATTTTTTAAAGAGAGAGGAGGTATATAAATGCAGCGAAGAGTGCAAATAAAGAAATTGCCTAAAATTTCGCTATCCCCTCAGCAAGCTGAGGGGTATTCCCGAGAAATTTTTCGCTTCGCGACCAGCAATTTCTGTCTTGTCAAAAACCACTAGTCAAAAAGAGTAGTATAACAATGCCGTTTTCCAAGTGGTTTTTAAGCACTATCAGAAATGCTTTCTGCATTTCTGAAGTTTAAAATCTGTCGCAGCAAGCTGCGGGATATTCAACCCAGATTTTAAAATAAAACTGAAGTGATCTGGAAAGAAAGACGCCTTGACCAAAGATTCATCAATCCAGATACCATTAAAAACCACTCATGACTCTACGCAATATGAAAATAAAAGTAATGTGGTATAATGTATTGAGAGGATTTCATAAAAAAGAAGAAGATGGAACCTTTACTTTTGAGAAAGAAAGATTAGAAGCAACTAAAAAAATTGTGGGTGCGATTGAGCCCGATATACTGGTTTTAGGCGAAGCTGATTTTGGACCTTTAAGCACCATAGAATGCGAAAATGTTGTGAAGATGGATTATCAAAAATTATTTGATTACCCTTTTTCTTTTTACACCCAGGTAACTGAGAGGAAGGGAGAGGTAGTTTTATCAAAATTTCCCTTAGATGGTAAATCAAACTCAACTGAGCTTTTTTCAAATATACGATGTAAAATTAAGGTATTGAAAAAAGAGGTTGTGATGGACATCATTCATCCCTATCCAAAACTGCCTGAGGCAGAGAAGGCAAATAAAATTTTGAGTGTATTAAAAGATAAGTTTGAATGGTATATTCTTCTTGGTGATTTTAATGCTCTTTCTCCAGAAGATGCGTATTCAATTGAAGAGTTAACAGAAGGGTTTAGACTTTCAAGAAAGGAAGGAGCGGAAGAAAATGCTAAAGATGCGGTGCAATGTTTAATGATAAAAGAAGTATTGAAAAAGGGTATGATTGATGCGTTTAGGGCCAAGAATAAAGAGAGAGGAGATAGTTTTCCAACTAAAAGATATGATGTTTTAAAAAATAATTTTGGGTCTATGAGATTGGATTACTTGTTTTGTTCGCCAAACATTAAAGTTGTTGAGTGTATGATATTAAGAAATAAACTAAGCGAGATTGCTTCTGACCATTATCCCATATACGCAATTTTGGAATTAAATGGAGGAAGGAAATATGATGCAGAATGACACATTAAAGAAAATCAAAAAAACGAGAGCCACCACACCTTAAAAGGTGCGGTTTGTGTCAGGCCCTCGATTTTGGGGATTTCAGAAATCAAAGATTTCTGAGAGCTCTCAAAATTCTTTGAATTTTGAAGTGTTCATAATTCCACTCGTTTAGAACGAGTGGTTAAACGATAGCTCATGGAACTTCAGAAATGCTTCTCGCATTTCTGAGCGCAGTCATCATCTTCGATGATGAAGTCACAAAAAGCCTCTATTCATCCCCATTTTTAACCTCAGAATTCTTAATGAGAATTCTGATGGCTATCAAAGTCTAGAGACTTTGAAGTCACGATGATTTCCGACATCTCAAGAGCTCTGCTCTTGATGACTCTCAGAAACTCCAAGTTTCTGAAGTGCTCAAGAACCATGGCGTGGTTCTTGACAAAATGGAGTCTTCTGGCTTTTTCTGATAAAGCTCTGTCATTAAATCAATGAGATTTGATGGACGCCCGGACCCAGAATCGAACTGGGAGATCCTTGCGGAAAGCGGTTTTCGGGTTTTTGGATTCTTTCTCTAAATTCGAGACCGCCGGAGTACCATTGTCCCATCCGGGCATTTTTGTGATATGGGGTAGTTTTTTGATATAAATCAATTATCCTATATTGATTTATAGAAAGGTTTATAAAGAAATCTCTTTTAAAGGGTTTATGGAAAAAAAGACGTTTCAAGAGATTATTGGGAAGCTTATTGTGACAAAAGAGGGAAAGCGTATTGGTGTGGTGAAAGATTTTACCTTTGAGACACGTTCTGGGGAGCTCATCCAGATTGCTGTGAAGGAACCGACAGCGTATGCAAGGAATTTGAATCTTGAGATTACAAATGATAAAGAAGTGCTTATTCCTCATAATGCGATTATAGCTATAGGCGACTTTGTAGTCGTTTCTGAGGAAGATTTTGTGTAATTCTTCTTTTATAGAATATGAGTAATAGCATTTCATGAAAAATAGTATTGGTTTTATGCAAAGATGATAGTTAGAATACGATTAAGAAAGGAATTATTTGTTTTTGTCTTAAGGCATAGGAGTACAACATGCAAGTTATAGGGTTCCAGTTTGAGAAAATATCTGCAGAAAGGAAGTCTTTTGAAGTGAAAGAGGGGCTTCATGTGCAGTCTGCTCTGAATATTAAGGATGTTTTGGAAGAAAAGATTATTTTTTTAAAAGACCAACATCTTTTAAAGTTTGTTTTTGAATTTACTACGGCGTATGAACCTGATTATGCTTTTCTGTTTTTTTCAGGGGCTGTTGTGGTTGCAGTGGACAAATCACAAAGTGACCAAATCCTAAAGGAATGGAAAAAGAAAGAGGTTAATCCGAGCATTCAACTTCCTCTTTTTAACCTTATTTTGACGAAGTGTAATGTGCGTTCTTTGCAGTTAGAGGATGAATTAGGGCTACCTCTTCATTTGCAGCTTCCGAAGCTTGAACAGAAGGAGAAGGGGAAGAGTTATACAGGGTGACGAGTTAGTTGTAATTCTTAGTGCGTAAATCATAAAAATTTGCAAAATCTTCGACTCCGCCATAAACCTCAGAATTCCGAGAAGGAATTCTGATGGTGCTCAAAAACCAAGGGTTTTTGACATGGCGAAGTCTGTTCGGAGATTTTTTCCACAGCGAATTTTTAAGCTCACAAAAAGCCACCATTCATCTCCATTTTCAAAAATGGAGTCTTCTGGCTTTTTCTGATGATGTTGTTTAAGAGTTAGTTTTTCATGAATTTTATATGTTTGTGTTCATGTACTTAATAAATTACATTTTAAACGAACTTTAAGATCTATTTTATTTATTTTTATGAGAATTAAAACTTTTATATTCATTTATTAAAGCTTATAAGCTTATTATAGGAGTGACCCCTTGATTTCGCTTGGAGAAAAATTTTGATTTATAAATAAAGAAAGGAGTTGAAAATGTTGTTGTTTTGTTTATAAAGTTTTATATTATATAATATATATAATGTAGTGTTATAATTATAAAAATTCATAAAATAATCTATTTTTTTGTCTTTTTGAGGATTATGATTTTTTTATTTTCCTTTTTTTCCAAAGGAAGTTTGTTCATTGTTTTTTCTTTTTTTGCTTTATTTCTCTCTTTTTTCCCTTCTTTTTACGACGATTTTTTCTCATTGTTTTTTAGTTCCATAGGAAATGATGGTGTCACTCATGAGGTTGGATTTTTTAGTGTAAAGATTTATAAAACTTCATTGGCATTTGTTAGTGAAAAGCTGGTATTTATGAAGGATTATGGGTATGATGAAGATTGATATTTTTTGTAGGAGGTTAATGGCATGAAACTTGATATGATTTTTGACGCGGTTGCACAGAATCCTATTTTTGAGAACAAGTTCATTTTACAAACAAATCATACTCCTGAGGTTATCCCTCATCGAGAGGCGCAAATTGAGCAAGTGGCATCTATTCTTGCTCCTGCTTTGCGAGGAGATCGGACAAGCAATCTTTTTGTGTATGGGAAAACTGGATCGGGCAAGACACTTTCTGTGCAATATGTGCAGCATGAGCTCTTGAAGCGGGCGCAGAGCATGCAGGTGCCTCTTCGTGTTGAGTATATTAATTGCAAACTTAAGAAGGTAGCTGATACTGAATATAGAATTTTAGCTGAGATGGTGAAAAAATTAGGGGGGGAAGTGCCTGCAACAGGGCTTCCGACCGATCAGATCTACAATAGGTTTATTGATTTTGTGGAAAAAGAGAAGAAAACTGTGATTTTTATTCTGGACGAGATTGATCAGGCGGTGAAGAAGATGAGCGACAATTTTCTTTATAACCTTACTCGGTTGAATTCTGAGCTGGTGAAGAGCCAGATTAGTTTTGTGGGGATCAGCAATGACCTTACTTTTATTGACCAGCTTGATGTGAGGGTGAGGAGCAGCTTGAGTGAGGAGGAGATTATTTTTCCACCGTACAATGCATTGCAGATTCAGGATATTTTAAAAGAAAGAGCTGGGAAAGCGTTTAAGCCACAGGTTGTGGGGGAAGGAGTTATTGCGAAGTGCGCTGCTCTCGCTGCACGGGAGCATGGGGATGCGAGGAGAGCTTTAGATCTTTTAAGAATTGCCGGCGAGCTTGCTGAACGAGAGGGGAAAAAGCACATTGAGGAAGAGCATTTAGACAAGGCAAATGAGAAAATGGAGAACGAGAAGATTCTTGATGTGATTTCTACGGAGCCGAAACAATTTCAAATTGTTCTTTCTTCCATTATTCAGCTTCTTGAAAGCAAAAAACTTCAGAAGGTTTATACAGGAGATATTTATAATATTTACCAAGAGTTTTGCCAGGCGACGAGGAATGAGATTCTTACCCAGAGAAGAGTTTCTGATATTATTGCGGAGTTTGATATGCTTGGAGTTTTAAATGCGACGGTTATTTCGCATGGGAGACATGGAAGGACTCGGGAGATACGCCTGAATATTCCGAAGCATCTTTTAGGAAAAGTGAAAGAGATTTTACGAGATAGCGTGGGGATGTAGGGAGAGTAAGGATTTTTTGTGTCAGAATTGAAAACCGCAGACTTTAGTCTGCGGTAGTAGTCAATCTTGTTTTCAATTCTGAACACTTCAAAATTCAAAGAATTTTGAGAGCTGTCAGAATTTTTAGTTCTGAAGTCCCCAAAATCGAGAGCCTGACACAAACCGCACCTTTTAAGGTGCGGTGGCCCATCGATTTTGTGATATATAAATTATAAGTGCAAGCACGAAAACTGTGGGCTCATCGGAAATGCTTCCTGCATTTCTGAGTGCGATCAAAAACCCCAAGTTTTTGACGTCAGCCCGCAGATGAAGTGCGTCCTGTTCAGTTTTAGGGGTAAGTGCATAGGAAACCTCTCAAGGAGTTTCGCCTCTTTTTTGGATATCATCTTGTAAGGCGGAACTCCTTGCCTTTAGGGCGAGGAGGATGTCATTTTTCCTTGTTCATTGATAAGGAGATTATGAAATTAAAACGTTAGCAAGAAATCCGTCGCCTTTTAAATTTTTGTGTATAAAATATACATCTCTGGGATTGATAAGGGAAATTGTTAGTTAACTTGAACTACTATGATTTATATTGCCCTTTTCATTGATAAGGAGGCAATGAAATTAACTCGTTGGGCATAAATCCTATGCCTCAAGAATTGATTCGGGAAGTTGCTGTCTCATTTCTGGCTGCGAGGAAAAAGTATATAAAGGGATTTTTCCTGAAACCTTTATGACAAAAGAGTTGCCTGTCGGTGTGAAGGTTATTGCGGTTCTTTATTATATTTTTGCTGCGCTTTGGATTATTGGAGGCATTCTTTCCTTTGTCGGCTCTCAAGCTTTAGCGGATCAAATTCAACTTCCAGGGGTTCCTGTGAGTTCCACGTTTTTTAGAGTCGGAGGGATTTTGATGATTGTCCTTGGTGTTTTTGCCCTTTTTGTTGCGCGAGGACTGCAGAAGAGAATGCGCTGGGCTAGAATTAGTGCTATTGTCCTTTCTTGCCTCGGGGTTCTTGCAGGACTTTTTTCAATTCTTCAGGGGAAGGTTATAACTATCTTGAGTATTGCTGTTCATGCTGCGATTGGGAGCTATCTTTTGTTTAGCACTCAAGCGAAGTCTGCTTTTACAGAATAATTATTTCTACCTCAACTATCTACCTCAAGAATTAATAGAGCTAACTGTTAATTAACTCAAACTCCTATAATTTGTATTGCCCTGTTTATTGATCAGAGGATTATGAAATTAACTCAAACTCCTATAATTTGTATTGCCCGGTTCATGTTTGGGAGGTAATGAAATTACCTCGTTCTTCCTTTTTGCCATTGCAAAGTGGCTGAGATTATGGAGCAATCTTTTTATATTCCCTTCCTTTTCTTATTTCTTATGGCTAAGACGATTGCTGAGTTCTGCATGGAAAAGGGTATTTTGCTTGACAGGGAGATTTTTGACCTGATGCAGGGCATTGAGGATCAAGCGTCGGTTATGGATGTTATCGAGAAGATCACCCATCTTTTTCAAGAGAGAATTATCACGAAGACTTTTTTTACGCAGAATATTGAGAAAATTCAGAGTGTCTATGCAGGCGAAAAGAAAAAAGTTGTAGAGAATATTTTTATCCATTTGGGCGTGAACATTGCCATTCAACGAGAAGTTGTTGTTAAAAAAAGCCCGGAGGGGCTGCGGGTGATTCATTCAACCTTGCTTCCTGCAAAGAAACTTGAAGTGAACCATTTTGTCAAGTATTTTCGGAGCAGGTTTATGGAAATGAAAGCCTTTCTTCAAGGAAGAGCTGAGCTGCAAAATCTTGTTTCGATTAACAAACTCACCCAGCATAAGCCCGCTTCGATTATTGGGATCATCATTGACAAGCGCGTGACGAAGAATAAGAATCTTCTCTTGGGCATCGAGGATCTTACTGGGAAGATTACTCTTCTGGTGAATCATGGGAGAGAGGTTTATGAAAAAGCGAAGGAGATTATGCTTGATGATGTTATTGGGGTGAGGGGAAATGCCAACGGCGATTTGTTTTTTGTGAATGACCTGATTTATCCTGATTCTTTTTTGCAGGAGAAGCATCTGCTGGAGGAGGAATTGTATGCTGCTTTTACGAGTGATGTGCATGTGGGGAGCAAGATGTTTTTACGAGAGCAGTTTTTGAAGTTTATTGACTGGCTGAATGGGAAGGTTGGAGACGAGCAGCAGCGTGAGATTGCGATGAAGGTGAAGTGGCTTTTTATTACCGGAGATACGATTGATGGCGTCGGTGTTTACCCTGGGCAAGAAGCTTTATTGGAGATTAGGGATATTCGCGAGCAGTATAAAGAACTTGCGAAAATGCTTTCCCTTTTGAGGAAAGATCTTACTATTATTCTGTGCCCTGGGCAGCATGACGCGGTCAGAGTGGCTGAGCCACAGCCTCCTGTTGGGAGAGATTATGGAGAGGTTTTGTTTGATTTAGAGAATGTGGTTCTCGTGAGCAATCCTGCGCTTGTTGAGATGCAGCATGGGGGGAAAGGCGTAAAGGTACTTATGTATCATGGGGCCAGCATGCATAGCTTTATTTCTGAAATTGAGGAGCTCAGAGTCGCGAAGGCGCACCATACTCCTGCTAAAGTGATCAAGCATCTTTTAAAAAGAAGGCATTTGGCACCGACGCATTCTTCGGTTACTTACATTCCTGGAGAGCAGGACTCTTTAATTATTCGGGAGGTTCCTGATATTATGACGACGGGAGATTTGCATAAGCCGGATATTGACTATTATAATAATATTTTGATTATCGCCTCGTCCTGCTGGCAGTCGATTACTCCTTTTGAAGAAAAGGTGGGGAATGTGCCTGATCCATGCAAAGTTCCGCTTTTGAATTTGAAGACGAGGGCATTAAAGATTTTGGATTTTAGTGATGTGGAAGAGATGAAGAGGGAGAAGAGTTTGAGTTAATTTCATAATCTTTTTATCAATGAACTGGGCAATACTGAAGCACGAAAACTACTCTTGAATTTCCATTTCACAGAAATGCGTACAAGGAAATGGAAATTTTTGATGTCAGAATTGAAAACCGCAGACTTTAGTCTGCGGTAGTAGCCAATCTTGTTTTCAATTCTGAACATCCCCAAAATCGAGGGCCTGTCACAAACCACACCTTTTAAGGTGTGGTGGCCCATCGATTTTGTGATTTAGGGATAAATGCACAGGAAACCTCTCTTGAAACTTCACTTCTTTTATTCATATTTGTGAAGTGAAGTTTCTCGCCTTTAGGGCGAGGAGGATGTCAGGGCTAGAGTTTTGTAACTTCTTTTTTTGAGTGACATAGATATTTATAGATGATTGACGGGTTTGTATGGCTGAGGTTATTATGGATGTTGACAGATATTTTGATTCTTTAGCAGAAGAGGTTGATTATGCATATCTCATTGCGAATGCTGCACGCGCTTCAGGGCTGGATCCTGCTAAAAAGGTCGAGATTCCTCTTGCGACTTCTTTGGCAGAGAGGGCTGTTGGTCTGATTTCTACGATTTACTCTCAAATCAATACTCCTGAGCTGGTGCAGAGAATTTTGAGTTTGGAGGACCAGTATGGGAAACTTGATCCTGCAATATGCCTGAAAATTGCGGAGGAGATTGCTCAACAAAAATTCTGCAATTTCGAGAGCCCTCTTCAGGCGATTGATGCGGGGATCCGCATTGGGATGGCGTATATTACTCTTGGAGTTGTTTCGAGCCCTATCGAGGGTTTTACTGAACTTAAAGCAAAGAAGAGAAGAGATGATGGAGAGTTTTTCGCGGCGTATTATGCGGGACCGATTCGAAGCGCAGGAGGCACAGGGGCAGCTTTCTCCTTAGTGATTGTTGACCATTTACGGGAATTTTTTGGGTATCAGCCGTATGATCCTGATGAGAAAGAGATCAAGAGGGCAGTGACTGAGATGAATGACTATCATGAAAGGATTACGAATCTGCAGTATCTTCCTTCAGAGAAAGAAGCACTTTTTCTTTTTAAAGGAATTCCGATTCAGGTTACTGGAGATCCGAGCGAGGATAAAGAGGTTTCCAACTACAAGGATCTCGATAGAGTAGAGACGAATTTTATTCGCAGCGGATTTTGCCTGACTTTTGCAGAAGGGCTGGCGCAGAAGGCCCCTAAGATTTTGAAGATGGTGAAGAAATTGCGTGAAAAAGGATTTAAGCTGACGAACTGGGATTTTCTTGAGGAGTTTGTGGAATATCAGAAGAAGCTGAAGGAAGAAAAGAAAAAAGAATCAAATACTGCGACGTATATTCAGGATATTGTGGCTGGAAGGCCTGTGCTCGGGCATCCTGGAGCTTCTGGAAGCTTCCGCTTGCGCTACGGGAGAAGCAGAGGAACAGGATTTTCTGCCCTTGGGATGCATCCTGCTACGATGCATGTTCTTGATAATTTTATTGCTATTGGGAGCCAACTCAAAATCGAGAAGCCGACGAAGGGCGCGAGCATGAGTGTTTGCGACAGCATTGACGGGCCGATTGCTAAGCTTTTGAGTGGAAGTGTTCGGAGACTGAGCTATGAAGAAGCAAAGCAGGGTTATAAACAGATTGGCGAGATTCTTTATCTTGGCGATCTTCTCGTGCCTTATGGAGATTTTGCGAATAGAAATCATGCTCTTCTGCCTGCAGGATATTGTGAGGAGTGGTGGGAGCAGGAGCTGAAGAAAGAAGCTGGCGCTGGTTTTGAGCAGCTGCCTTCTGAAGATGTTTTGGGAAGCCTTTTTTCCCAGAAGAAAAAAATTGATTTTGCTACTGCAATTTCCTTAAGCGAGAAATACAAGATTCCCTTGTATCCTAGCTTTATTCATTTTTGGACTCAGATTTCCTTTGAGGAGTTTCTTGCTCTTTTGGATTGGCTTGGCCACGGCATTGTCCACGGAAAAGTACTTTTACCTTTTGGGAAGAGCGAGAAGGAGCGTTTTCAGAGAGGGAAAAGGGCGCTGGAATTGCTCGGAGCAGAGCATGAAGTTACGACTGAACATGTTGTTCTTGCAGAAGAGGAGAGCAAGGCTTTCCTGACACAGCTGGGGATTAGCGCGACTCTTGTCCAGAGCCAGAATTTTTCTCTTGAGGGGGTGATGCATGAGGTGATGCAGAAAGTGAAAGAGATTTCAAGCCTGCTTGAGGCAAAGGCTGCAAGTGAAAATAAGAATTTAGAAGACGGCAAGAAGATCTTGGAGATTATTCGAGGACTTTCGAAATATTTGGTTCGAGATAAAGCAGGAACGTTTATTGGAGCAAGGATGGGGCGACCTGAAAAAGCGAAGCTGAGAAAATTGATCGGAAGCCCGCACACTCTTTTTCCAGTTGGAGAAGAAGGAGGCAGACTGAGGAGCTTGAACGCTGCTGTTGCTGTCGGGAGCGTGAAAGGGGATTTTCCACTTTTTTATTGTGATTCCTGCAAGAAAGAAGGTATTTATGGGAAATGCGAAGTCTGCAGCAGAGAATGTAAGAGGATTTTTTATTGCCCTGACTGCCAGAGCACTATGGAAAATTCCTGCACTCTCCACGGAAAGTCGGCGAGACATATGACTCGGAGAATTGATGTCAAGCATTATCTAAACACTGCGGTGAAATATTTGAGACTTGAGCAGACTCCTGAGCTGATTAAAGGCGTGAGAGGAACTTCTTCCAAAGATCATTTTACCGAGCATCTTTGCAAGGGGGTTTTAAGGGCAGTTTATGGATTGCATGTTAATAAAGATGGGACTATCCGCTTCGATGCTACAGAACTGCCCTTAACACATTTCAAGCCTTTTGAGATCGGGACGAGCATTGAGAAACTGAAAGAACTTGGATATTCGGAAGATGCTGATGGGAAGCCTCTTGAACGAGATGACCAGATTTTAGAGATGATGCCTCACGACCTGCTTCTTCCTTCCTGCCCTGAGTCTCCTGATGAGCGGGCAGATGATGTTTTTCTGAAGATTGCACGTTTTGTTGACGATCTTCTTATGAGATTTTATAAAACTGAACCTTTTTATCAAGCAAGCAGGAGAGAGGATTTGATTGGCCATTTGGTGGCATGCATTGCTCCCCATAACTGCGCTTCTGTGGTTGGGAGGATTATTGGATTCAGCAAAGTGCAGGCTTTGCTTGCTTCGCCGTATATGCATGCAGCTATGCGCCGCGACTGTGATGGAGATGAGGCTGCTGTTATGCTGTTAATGGATATGCTCCTGAACTTTTCTAGGGAATTTCTGCCTGCGCATCGCGGGGGAACGCAGGACACACCTTTGGTACTGAATTCTAGGATTCGTGCCGGGGAGGTAGATGATATGATTTTTGATTTTGATGTTTCTCATGAGATTCCTTTGGAGCTGTACGCATCTGCTGATCGGGGAGAGCATCCTTCGAAAGTGAAGATGGAGCAGGTCCGCGACAGAATTGGGAAGGACGAGTTCAGGAATATAGGATATACGCATGAGACGCAGGATCTTCATCAAGGAGTGCTTTGCTGCTCCTACAAGAAATTAGCGACGATGCAGGAGAAGGTTGAGCGGGAGATGGCACTTGTGGAGAAGATCCGCGCTGTGAAGACGAGCGACGTGGCAAGGCTGATTATTGAGAGGCACTTTATCAGGGATATTCGAGGTAATTTGAGGAAATTTTCTTCTCAGGAGTTTCGATGCGTGAAATGTAATGAGAAATATCGAAGGCCACCTCTGGCTGGTAACTGTACAAAATGCCAGGGTAGAATTATTTTTACCATTTCTCATGGGAGTATCATTAAATATCTGGAGCCTGCATTGAAACTTGCTGAAAAGTATGATGTTCCCATTTATTTGAAACAAAGCCTGGAGCTGACGAAGAGTTATATTGAGAGTATTTTTGGGAGAGAAAAGGAGAAGCAGGAAGGGCTTAAGAAGTGGCTCTAGATTTTTATGGGTTTTACTAAGAAGCAGGAAGGATTACGGAAGTTTTTTTAGTTTTGAAAGTCCTGGTTGATGGAGATGTCTTTGTTGGTTTGTCAGTTGGCAGGGGTTGGAGTAGAACCTTTTTTCCTTTTATGCCTGAGAAATTCAATGGCTGGAGGAATAAGAGAAAGAATTATTATGGCGATGATGACAAGCGTAAGATTTTTTTCAACCCAAGGAATAGTGCCCAAAAAATATCCGCTAAAGGTGAAAATTGCTACCCAAAGGATGCCTCCAACGACATTGAAACTTAGGAAGCGAATGTAATTCATTTTTCCTACTCCTGCGACAAAAGGCGCAAAAGTTCTGATGATGGGGACAAAGCGCGCAAGGATGATAGTTTTCCCCCCATACTTTTCATAGAATTGGTTTGTTTTTTCTAGATATTCTTTTTTTATCCACTTGCTTCCTTCGATTTTATTTCCAAAGTATTTCCCTGTCCAGTAATTTACTGTATCTCCAAGAATTGCTGCTATGGTGAAGAGAAAGAAAAGAAAGAAAATGTTCATTACCTTTTTTGAGGCAAGAGCTCCTGCAACAAAGAGAAGAGAGTCTCCGGGAAGGAAGGGTGTTATTACGAAACCCGTTTCTAAGAAGATAATCAGGAATAAGATCGCATAACTTGCTGCACCGTAATTTTGAACTATTTGTGCGAGATATTTATCGATGTGGAGGATGAAGTCGATGACTTTGCTTACTACCATGTTCATGGAATTAAGGGCGGGTTTTTATATTCTTTGGAGAAAATATGCTTTCCTCAATTTTAAGCAGTTTGTTGTATACTCTTTGGAAAAAATGGTATCTCTTCCAAAGGTTTTTGGGAGGGAATAGATTTTTATATTCTTCTTTAATCAGGGAGATATGGATACTAGAAGATATTTTACATTGAGGGGGCTCATTGGCAGGTTCTATGGATACTGAAGAAAGGTTAATGCTGATTGAAAGGAATACAGAAGAAGTTATGACTAAAGAAGACCTTAAAATTCTTTTGGATACTGGAGAGAAACTTGAGCACTATATTGGTTTTGAAATTTCTGGATTGATGCATCTTGGCACAGGGATTATGTGCTCTTCTAAGATTAAGGATTTTTTAGATGCTGGAGCTCACTGCAGAGTATTTTTAGCCGACTGGCATACGTGGATTAATAATAAACTTGGCGGAGATCTTGAGACGATCAAGAAAGTCGCGGGAGGGTATTTTACTGAAGGATTTAAGGCTTCTTTGAAGTGTGTAGGGGCTGACGCAGAGGATGTTGATTTTGTCCTTGGGAGCGATCTTTACCATAACAACGATCGTTACTGGCAGACGATGATTGATGTTTCGAAAAATACCTCTTTAGCCCGTATCAATCGGAGTATTACCATTATGGGAAGAAAAGAAGGAGAAGCTGTTGATTTTGCACAATTAATTTATCCAGCTATGCAAGTTGCAGATATTTTTATTCAGGGGTTGAATTTGCCTCATGCTGGATTGGATCAGAGGAAGGCGCAAGTTATTGCCCGGGAAGTTGCTGGAAAATTAAAGTTTTCATCTGTGAAGAATAAGGCTGGGGCTGTGATTAAGCCTGTTGCTGTTCATCATCATTTGATTTTGGGTTTGCAGAAGCCTCCTATCTGGCCTGTGCCAAAGGACAAGATTCAGGAATTATGGAGCAGTATGAAGATGTCGAAGAGTATTCCTGGATCTGCAATTTTTATTCATGATTCTGAAGAAGAAATTCGCAAGAAATTAAAGAATGCTTTCTGCCCTGAGAAAATTGCTGACTTTAATCCTGTTTTGGACTGGGCAAAATATCTTACTTTTGTGCATCAGGATTCTTTGGAGTTGAAAAGACCTGAGAAATTTGGAGGAGATGCTGTTTTCGAGAGTTATACTCATTTGGAAAGAGCTTTTGTTGAAGGAAAAATTCATCCTCTGGACTTAAAGAATGCGGTTGCGGAATTTTTGATTGATTTTTTAAAACCCGCTCGGGAGCATTTTGAGAAGCCAAAAGCAAGGGCAATGAAGGAAGAGCTTGAGCAGATGAAGATTACGAGATGATGAAGAGTTTTAAAGTGACAAGATAATCATTTCATGTGAGAGTCTTTTTTCTCGTTTACATGCATTAAAGTTCTACACCCTTTTCTTTTCTATCTGTTCTATTTTGTAGGCGATATCTGAAGTAATTAAATTTCCCAAAACGTTTCTAATATATTCTGTGTTTTTTGTGAAGGAGTCTTTTATTAAGATATAGAGTTTTTCTGCTTTTTCGTTAGCCGTCTTTCCCCTGGAAGTATGAAATTGTTTCCTCAAATCAGCTATACTTTCTTCATATAATTTTAGGACATTTTCAGAAATAGTTACAGCTGCCTCTAAAGATTCCTCAACGCCTTCTGAAACATTTTTTTCAAGACCAAAGCTAGCGATTTTTATTGCATTGGGATTCACACGTTTTAACCAGTAAGCAACTGTATTTCCAGGAGTCTTTAAGATAGGACGGTAAACTTCTTCTGTCATTGCTGTTAGATTATCATTCCTATGTTTTGTTCGATAATCTTGAATGGCTGAACGAACATCTTCTCCATTAAATTCACCTTTGTTGCTTAGTAAACGAACTATAGAACATAAAGATAAATGTTTTGCTCCAGGCGCAGCTATATGTGGAGGTATAGGTATATATCCTAATCTCGGAGGCAAAAGCTCTGTTCTAGTGGAGGGTATATATCCAAATCTCGCCAATCGAATTAAACGTGGACGATTATATGGGCTCATTTTAATCAATCTTTTCAGATAAAGAACATTTATAAATCTTCCTATTTGTTACTCTTAATAAATAGTTACTTTAAATCGTAAAATATAATAATTTTTCTTTTGCGTGAACTATACGCACATTTCTCCTACATTTTCTTCGATAGAATTCCCTTATGTACAAATTGAATTAAGATTTATTCTCGTGAGTCAAAATTCTGAAAATCTGCATTGATGGGGGGCTCAATTAAAGAAGATAGCCTAATATATCTTATTTTGCGGTTTTGTGAAAAGATTTTGCAATGTTTCCGGCGTATAGACTGAAGGCATTTTTCTCGAGGTTGCGTATTTGTAGAGGGCTGATTTGAGGATTCCATTGACGCTTGTTGATACGACGGAGATTACTGTTATTGCAAGGAGAAGAATCACGAGCGCGAATATGATAAATGCAATGTTTCCTGAAAGGAAAGAGATGAGGAAAATGCCTATGAATGGGAGTGTAATCAGGAAGGAAATTCCTCCGATGGTGAATTGCGCTGTTACATTTTCACCCCAGGTTCGGATGAAGAGGTCTTTGGATCTTTTAATCGCTCCAAATGTAGAAGTGTTTTCAAAGAGAAGAATAGGGACTGTGAAGAATGTGAGGAGTGCCCATGCGAGGCCAAGAAAGTAGGATGTAATAGAGGCTGCGGTTTGTGTTCCCTTAGATCTTCCTTTTCCAAGATTTTCAATGAGTTTTAGAAGAATACCGACGATAGCAGAGATGACTGCCCAGATAAAAAGAGGAAATATTTTTTTTGCTGGCCCCTTTAACCCGTCACTGAATGAGGGATTTTTCCCTGAAAAACGAATGGTTGCCGAAGTAATAATTGCTGCCTGGAAAAAGATTGCAATAAAATATGTCCCGAGGAGATAAATAAAGAACCAAAAATAGAGCGCGAGGTTTGCTAGATTTTGATTTGCGATTAGCAGTGTTATATTGCCTAGGAGAAAAAAGAAGAAGAAAAGAACAGAAAATCCTATACTGAAGATCCCTGAAAGCAGAGGGAATATAAGGATTTCTTTATCTTCTTTTATTGCCTTGAAACTTTGCTTGGTAATTTCCCAGCCATTGCGCATCCGGCCCATCTCTTTTTGAGAACTTTCTGGTTTTTAAGGCTATCGCGTATGAAACTCAATAATATCCTTATCCCTTAAGACATGGCTGAACCCTACTTTTTGCCCGGGAAATTTGCTTGAAGGGCCCCAAATTTTGGTTTCTTTGATTTGTTTTGAGAGCCCTTTTTTGATTTTTTCTGCCATTTGCTCGACAGTTGTTCCGGGTTTTGCAATGAAAGGCTCTGCTGTTGGGGGTTTGTTCGGCTCTTGAGTATAAATGCGGATAAGGTTAAATGATTCGAGAATTTTTTTCTTTAATCCTTCAAGATTATCTTGAGATTTTGCAGATATGAGTATGAAGTTTACTTTTTTTGTTTGAAGTTTTGCAAGCATTTTTCTTTTTTCCTCCTGATTTAAGAGATCTGTTTTGTTGATTACTATTATTCTTTTTCCTATTGCTTTAGCGAGAAGAGGCTCTACTGCTGCAAGGTCTTCGAGGGTGTTGATTACAAGAAGGAGGGTGTCTGCACTGTTGACTAATCCGAAGTCGCTATATTCAGAATTCATTGCAGGAAGGTCTATGATTTGGATGCGAATGCCTTCGTAGTTGAGGGTTCCTACTAAAGGGTATTTTGTTACAAAGGGGTAGTCTGCAATTAAAGGATTTGTGTTGGTAAGCAGGCGCATGATTGATGATTTTCCTGTATTCGTTGGGCCTATGAGCACTGCCTGGGGCCCTTCTTTTTTAATGCCGGGCTTTCCTGAACCTCGCTTGTTTTTTTTGGATTTTTCTAATTGCTCTTTAAACCTTACGAGGCGATTACGGAGATTTGCCCTCAGATTTTCTGCAGATTTGTGGCCAGGCATGACTTTGATCATTTCCTCCAGAGCAGCTATTTTTTCCTCAAGGGTTTTTGCTTCTCCATAGACTTTTTCTGCATTCGTGTATTCGTATGAGGCGTTGACTGGCATTTTTTAGGGAGTGTTTTTATGCTTAAATAGTTTTTTAAGATGCATAATGAAATTTGATTTGCTAACTTTTTGGTATTTCGTAACTGAAAATCTCTTTTTGACAAGAAGTAATTGATTTCTTTGATTTATTGAATCATTTTGCAAGACGAGCGATAGATGTGTCTATTAACTTATCCTTATCACAAGAAATATAAAAGGGCGATTATTGGGGATAGGATGAAAGTCGGCGTATTATTTTCAGGCGGGAAGGATTCGTGCTTAGCATTGCATCTTGCAAAGGAGTATGGGCATCAAATTGCTTGCCTCCTGATAGTAGCTCCCGATAATAAAGACAGTTTTATGTTTCATACTCCTGCGCTTGAATGGGTTGGGAAACAGGCTGAAGCATTGGAGATTCCTTTACTTAAGATTGAGACTGCGGGGGAAAAAGAAGAAGAATTAGAGGATTTGAAGAAGGTTATTGAGAAAGCAGTAAGGAAATATAATATCAAGGGAATCGTTACCGGGGCTGTTCGCAGTATTTATCAGGCTTCTCGTGTTCAGAGGATTTGCAATCTTCTTCATATCGAGTGTTTCAATCCATTGTGGATGAGGAATGAGGAAGAGCATGTGCAAGACCTGTTGAAGAGAAGGTTTCATACTGTTGTAACGAGAGTATCTGCACAAGGGCTTGGAAGAGAATGGATTGGGAGGGAGATGAACTCTGATTTTTTTTCAGATCTTAAAAAAATGCACGAGAAATATGGGATCAATCTTGCTGGAGAGGGTGGAGAGTATGAGAGTTTTGTTTTGGATGCTCCTCTTTTTAAGAAGAGATTAGAAATTGCTGAGAAGCGAGTTGATGAGAAAAATAATGTGATGCTGATTAAAAAAATAAAACTTATTTCGAAGAAAAAGGAGAGAAGATGATCTTAGTAGTTAATCTTTGCAAGGAGAAGATGCATGAACTTGAGTTTGTGAAGCCGGTTTGTGATGTTTTAGAGAGGATGGGAAATGATTATAGTGTGAGACATTATTTGCGCTTGAAGAAAGGAGATCTTGATGCAGAAAAGATTATTCTTTGCGGTACGAGCTTGAGGGATTTTGGGTATCTTAAGCATCTTAGGATGTTTGACTGGCTTCGGGATTATCAGGGAGATGTCCTTGGAATTTGTGGAGGAGCACAGATCCTTGTACAGATCTCTGGGGGAAGCGTATTTCGGAGCCAAGAGATAGGAAAAGTTTTAGTGAAGCGCAAGGAAGAGTTTCTTGGCTTTCCTGAAGAATTTTTTGTTTATGGCCTGCACAATCTTGGAATTAAATCTCCTGAAGGATTTCAGGTTGTGGCTTCTTCTTCAGAAGGAGCGCAGATTATTTTAAGAAAAGAGAAAAATAGAGGGAGACTGCTCTTAGGAGTTTTGTTTCATCCGGAAGTTTTGAATCCCTTCTTTATAGAAAATTTTTGCAAGCAACGCCATGAAGTATAAATTTCCTCTTTTTGCAGGCATTATCGCATCGGCAACATTAGGGGGCACTTTTGCTGCAAGATATCATCATTATTTTAATGACCTTGATTTCTTAAGCAAATTAAAATATGACTTTTTGTATGAGCCTGAGATGAAAAAATACTCTGAACATACTCATGAGAACAGGCTTTATGAACTATTAATGACTGGAACTGATGAGGAATTTGAAAAAGAACTCAAAAAAGAGGAGGAGTTTTTTGCAGATCAGTACCATGTGCCAAAATATCCTGAAGAGGTTTTGTTTACTGATAGCCGAACTAGGTTAGCCCTTTTCGAAGACTATGAGACTTTTTTTGCTTATCTGCAAGGTAAAACGCCCTTTCTTAAAGAAAGCTTGAAAAAAGGCTATTTCCTTGATGCGTTTGTGCTGACAGAAAAACTCCATCTGAAAAAATCTCTTCTCCTTCTTAAAGCAAGTTATATTCAGAGCTTTCATGCGGGGATAATGCAGATAATTGTTGATGAGAATATTGAGGAAGATTTTGAGAGCGGGGATTCTATAGGAAAGATAATCGTGCAGGATTGGCTCTTACGGCTTTCAGGCCATGCTGAAGAAATCCAGAGTTGGAATACCAAAAACACGTTAAAGCATTTTGGAGAAACAAAAAAAAGGATTTTTGATTTAGCACGAGAGCGCTATTCTGAGGTTTTAGCAGAATATCCTGACTTACGAAGCGATCATTTAGATGAACTGCTTAAAAGTCCCATTTACTAACCTGATACCATTCGTTATCTTTATTCTGCAATTCAATACAAGTGCCTCCATCGCTACTGCCTGATGAGGTGAAACTTCCATCTTGGTTACTCGTTAAACTGATTTTAACACCAGCAAACCAACACACAATTTTATGATTAACTGTTCCTCCAACAGCCTGGTCTTCTACAACTATAAAGAAATTATTATTTTTGCTTATTGCACCTATTTTTCCCTTGCCTATCGTAAGTCCTATATTATCCCAGTATATCATCTTCGTGTTGCCTATGCCAATAAAATGTTTGTGAAGAGCATTTTTTATTTCGATGTTATCACCATTTATCAATTGCACTTTTCTAGGAGACTCTCTGTTTAGAGTATAATCATCGTCTCCTTCAGTTTGAAAATAATCGTCACTACAATAAGCGGGTCCGCTATATGAGCATCTTTTATCTATTCTACTATGTCCAGGAACATTTACTACATCGGCTATCTGGCTCTGTTTCTTTATGACCTCATTCATAGGCAGGAGAGTACCTCTCCATCTATTTTCATTCTCCCAGAATTCGTTGAGTGTGTTGCTTTTAGTTCCATATAGCTCATTGAAGCTCTTATATGGAAAAAGAGATGCGCTCTTGTACAGAAGCACATTATTATTTATCATTGTAGATTGTACAAATTGATATTCCTTACAAGCTTTTCCATTTCCTTCTCCAACTTCTTTTAGATTTTCATCAACTCCAACATATTTTGCAAATACAAAAAATCCATACCCTACATTAACCTCTTCCTTTGTCTTTGTTTTATCTCGTATCTTACCTTCCCGATTAACTCTAAGATGATAAGACGATTTTTCTCCACTATTTGGCCCTATTCCTCTTGGCAAACCTTGTTTCTCCAGATCCCATGCTTTGTCTTCATTATCATAGCCTTCACGAGCTCCTTCTCTGAAATTTTTTATTTCGTCTGCAAGATTTATGGTTTCTTTGCCGCATTCTGCTGTTCCTTTGTTATGGAAGACGGCAACACATTTCACTCTACAATACGTTTCAGGAGGCTCAACTACAACCGTGCCTCCTTCCCCCTGCTCTTGATTGCAATCATCAATAGGAACTTCTTCGAAATCACCTGCAAGTCCTGTGTCTCCACAGTCAGGATGTTGATTATTTTGGTTAGATTTAACGCAGGCAGTTACAGGATCAGCACTCCTCTTACAGCAGACATCAAATCTTTGCTGTTCTTCTTCTGGCAGGCCTGCTTTTTGATCATTTACACAGTTTGTATCAAATTCGGGGTCAGTTCTTCCATCTCCATCTGTATCAGTAGCGCTTGTGACTGTTAAATCGGTAAGTGTTATACCTTCATGATCTTTCACATCTTTGCAAGTTGTTCTTACTTCATATTTTCCACTGGGCAGCCCTTTAGGGGAAACTACTGTTTGAATTTCATCTGCAAAGAATACAATAGGATTGTCTTTTGTTGTCTGGAATGAAAGTAATTCTATAGGGTCTCCTTTTTTTGAGAGAGGTTTTGCCTTTGATATACAAGAGACTAAATCGCCTTGAAAGTTATCGGTAGACCATCCTGCAAATATAGATGGCTCGTCTAACTGAATTTTTACTTCTGGAGGCATTCCAAGATACGGAGGGAGATCTATTTCTGCTGGCTGACCTGAACCTTGAAAAAGAAATTTTAATATTATAACAGCATCACTTATATCAACTCGTTCATCATTGTTTGCATCGCTTTGTTGGGGACAATGGGAAGGGTCTCCTCCTTTGAAAAGATAATTCAGGATGTAGACTGCATCTCCTATATTTATCACTCCATTAAAGTCAGCATCTCCTCTGAATCTGAGGCCTGCCTTTTCTGCATTGTCCAAGCAATCTTGAGGATCCTCTGGAATTTGAGCAAGTGCAAAAGGAACAAGAATTAAAATAAATATTGCTGCTATCACAACTTTTTTCATAGTGATCGTAAGAGAAAAAGCCATATAAATGTTTCTGTGACAATTCATATTGTGCTCCCACTAGACATATATCCTTTGGGTATACACTGTGACAATCCATATCGACAACGATTTTTTTAATCACTTTCCAGGCAAATCGTCAAACGTTTTTTCAGCACAATCTTTATTAACTGGGTTTTTTTCATCGGTTGATGAAACAGGATTTTACGAAGAAAATACTTGCAAACGGGATTACTGTTTTGCATGAGAAAAGGTCTATTCCGGCAACGACTGTCGCATTTGCAGCTCGTTATGGGTATGGATATGAGCCTATGAAGACAAAGGGTGCTGCCCATTTTTTAGAGCATATGGCTTTTAAGGGGACTCCTTCAAGAACAACTGAGCAGATTTCAAAAGAGGTTGAGCAAGTTGGCGGTGAGTTGAATGCATTCACCTCTGATGAGATGACTGCGTATCATGTGAAATTACCTTCCAGGCATTTTCAAAAGGGAGTTGACGTGATTTCTGATATTTTTTTTAATCCTTTGGTGAAGCAAGAAGAGCTTGAAAAGGAGAGGAATGTTATTCTTGAGGAGATTAAGATGTATCATGATGATCCAAGGAGATATGTTTTGGAGAGAATCAAGGAGCTTCTGTATGAGAAACCTTTTGGCGCATGGGGCACGGGAAGCAAGGAGAGCTTGATGCCTTTGAAGAGTGCAGATCTTCTTCAGATTCATGATTTGCATTATTTTTCACAGCCTGTGTTGTGCGTTGTTGGAAAGACTGACGTGGGGGAAGTTGTTGCTTTTGCAGAGAAGCTGAAACTGAAAAAAATGGATAGCAACAGGGCGAGTGTTGATCCTCAGCGAAGTCAGGAGCAGGCAATTGAGAAGAGAGATGTTCAACAAGTGAATCTGGTTTTAGGAATGCATTGCTCTTCTCTTGCTGATGGGAAGAGGTATGGTGCCCAGGCTTTTACGACGATTCTTGCTGATGGCATGTCTTCCCGGATGTTCTTGGAAATCAGGGAAAAGCGAGGGCTTGCTTACGCAGTGAAAGGGTTTTTGGATCAGGGGAAGCATTTTGGATATATTGGATTTTATGTGGGGACTGAAAAAGGCAAAGATGAGCAGGTTAAGGGACTTCTTCTTGAAGAGATTAAGAAAATGCAAAAGCTTGAGAGCAAGGATTTAGATGAAGCAAAGGAGCAAATGCTTGGAAGCTATGAGCTGCAGGAAGAGGATTCGAGGAATGCTGCGTTTGGGTTGATCCAGGAAGAATTAGCGGGCAAGGCTGAAAACTATTATGCTTTTGAGGAGCAGGTGAAAGCAATCAAGCTGGAGGATGTTCGGGCTTTGGGGAAGATGAAAGGATATAGTTATGTTGCACTGGTGCCGAAAGAGTAGTTCATTATTAGAAGTTATCAGCAATAGCGATAGCTTATTTCCAACCCCCACCCGAAGGCAGACTTAGAAAAGTATTTAAAAAAGAATACAATCACTCTAATATGAAAATGCTTTTTATTTGTAAATCTAATTTTGGAAGAAGCCAGATAGCAGAAACTCTTTTCAATCAAATATCCAAAAAACATAAAGCCGTAAGTGCTGGAACAGAGAAAGGAAGAGTAACTGGCCACAAATTGAAAGATTTTCCAGAGCATTCAAATTTGTTTATCTGCATGGACGAGGTTGGATTTAATATAAGAGAAAATATTGTAAAACTTTTAACTCCTGAAATGGTAAGGGATGCAGATAAAATTATTGTTATGGCTGAAAAGGAAACGTGGCCAGACTATTTAAAACAATCAGATAAAATAGTTTTTTGGGAGATTGAAGATATATGTGGGCAATCTTTAGATAAGTTCAGAAAAGTAAGAGATCAAATAAAAAGCCTAATTGAAAATTTAGTAAAAGAAATTGAATAAAGTCTGCTTTCCCCACCCTTAAAATTGTGCCATCGCTACTTGCTTCTTTCAGTCGCACCACGCCTTGCAGGCTCTCGCCTTCGGCTCGGGGCTGATAACAGCGATTATCTGGGATTTTCCTGCGAAAAATCCCCAAATTCTTCGCTTATTTGATAAAATTAATGGTGGCGAAGAACTTCAGATAATCGCATACGTTCATTACTGAAGGTATTCCTATATTGCATGACATATAAATTTTTATAAATTAACAAATGAATCTTAAATAAAATGCATACCTATGCTCCAAAAAATTTAAAAGAACAATTTCCACAATTAAAAGATTTACAAGATTTAACTCTGTCCCCTATACTTGAAATTGTATTTAATGAGTGGCTAAAGCAAATGCCTGATTCTGCGGTAAGCGATATAAAAGAACTACCAAAACAGGATTATTTTTCTCCAAATAGTTATTATCATTGTGTCGTTGATGGGAAGATCATACAGATGAATGTTTTTGGCAGAGATATAGACGTCTGTGATGAAGATGAATCCTGGCACATGGTTAGTGAAGTTTCTTTTGGTGGAGATGAAGTTGCGAGTAAACAGTTATTTGAAAAGTTTGATGACTTCATTGGAAGACAAAGATTAGAAGAATTAGTTTCTCTATCAAAAAGAGAATTGGAAAAAGGTAAAACATACCATTTAAGTTCTGAAATGCGCGATTTCTATTTATGTGGGGCTTTTACACAAGCTACGTTTAGAAGTAAGTGACTGTTTGCATATCTTGGCTGAAATATAACTTATGAATGATAAATGTTATTGATTTGGGATAAGGGTGTAGTGTTACATAAATCATAAAAATTCGCAAAATCTCCGACTCCGCTATAAATAGCGAAGTCTGTTCGGAGATTTTTTCCACAGCGAATTTTTAGGCTCACAAAAAGCGACTCCATTCATCTCCATTTTCAAAAATGGAGTCTTCTGGCTTTTTTTGATAATTTTTATCGTCGAGAACTTATGGAATTATGCAACACAGCAACTATAATTCCTAGAATGACCGGAATATTCACAGATTTTCTTTTTTTCTTTCTCTCTTTTTCACTTTCGGGAAAGAACTGTAAACTATTTAAATCTTCTTCATTACCATTTTTTATGATGATCGTGAAAGTGCCTGCTGTTAATGCTCTTGGTCGCCCTCATGGATGCGAGGAAGGATGCTTTAAAGTTTTGGAGTGCTTGAAGAAGGAAATTTATAGCAGTGAGAAGGGGAAGAAGGTAGAATACCAAAAACTTGATTTGGAGCATATCCATGTAGACAACGGCAATGTTCAGGAAGCGCAAGAACTTATTTTGAGAAATGCTCGGAAGAGTTTTGAGTCGCAGGATAAAGTATTTTTTTTAGGGGGAGATCATTCTCTTTCTTATCCTTGCGTGAAAGGGTTTTTTGAAGCTTATCCTGAAGGAAGATTGATCGTATTTGACGCGCATCCTGATTGCATGCCTGCGATGAAAGAGCCGACGCATGAGGAGTGGTTGAGGAAAATTGTGGAGGAGTTTGGCGGAGAAAGGGTTTTGATTGCTGGAGTGAGAAATGCTGACTCTGAGGAGTGGAGGTTTTTGGAGGAGCAAGGCATTAAATTTGTTGGGATGAATCAGCTTTTAAATGATCTTGAGGTGACTACAGATTTTATTATGGAATTTGCACATGGCTGCGAGGTATATGCTTCTTTGGATATTGACGTTGTAGATCCTGCGTTTGCACCTGGCACGGGCTATCAGGAGCCAGGAGGGCTTTCTGCAAGGGAGATTTTATATATTGTGCAACGGATTGCGATGATGAAAAATCTTCGGGGAGTTGATCTTGTCGAGATTAATCCCTCTCTTGATGGGGGGGAAGAGGTTGATGGTGTTGAGCATTACGGGAGGACGGTGAAGCTGGGGGCAAGGATACTTGCAGAGATGCTTTGAAGGCTGGGAAGGAATTATATGCGAGGATCTTGGCTGAGATAGTTTAGCGCAATATATAGGATTTTTTATCTATAATTTTATTAATTCTACTTTTGCCCTTGTTCTATGGAGAAAGAGAAAAAGAAGAAGATGAGTGTTTTGATTTTGCTTGCGGCTATTCTTGTTGTTTATGACTTGTTGATGATGGGATTTTACTTTTATTGGAGTGGGAAGCAGATTGCTGGGGAGCATTCTACAGGAAATATTCGGATTGAAGAAAAAGTGGTTATGCTCGATTCTCTTACCTTGAAGCAGAAACTCGCACAGATGATTATTGTCTCTGGGAGACGGAATGGCCCTGAAATTACTCAGATGAATATTGGGGGGATTTATCTTTTTGGAAATCAAGAGAAAGAATGGTATCTCACCAAGGTTGAAGCGTTTAAGAATGCGTCTCGTGTTGGCTTGTTTTCTTCTACTGATTTAGAAGGATACTGGAATCCTTTTAAACGGTTTTACAACTCTTCTACCTTAATCGAGATTCGTGATGCGGACGGGGCTCGGAGTTTGGGAGAGGAGCATGGGAAAATTCTGCGCGATCTGGGGTTTACTATGAATTTCGCCCCTGTTGCAGAGGCGAATGGGAAGATTTGGGACGGAAGAGGTTTTAATGGAAGTGTTTTTGAAATTGCTGCATGGAGCAAGGCATATATTGAAGGACTCCAAGGAGAAGGTATTTTGAGCGTGGTGAAGCATTATCCTGGGGGAAGCATTGATACTGCTGATCCGCATAAGACTGTTGTGAGAAGGAATATTTCTGGAGGAGATGTTTTCCCGTTCATTACTGCTTTTCGAAATAAAGCTGGTGGGGTGATGGTTGGACATGTGGTTGCTTCGGGAGAGATTGACTCTCAAGGGAAGCCGTGTACTGTTTCTCAAGAGTGTATTGGGCTTATCAGGAAGGATGGATTTGGGGGCTTGATTGTTTCTGATGAGGTGAATATGGAGGGTTTGAGTGAGTTTTATTCTTCTAAGGAAAAGATGTATCAGGATTTGATCAATGCTGGGAATGATGTGATTTTGGATTTTTCTCTCATGCCCAGAAGCTTGGATAAACTTTTGCAAAGGCTGGAGGAGAAGGTGAAGAAGGGAGAGATTGATGAGAAGAAGGTTGATGATGCTGTGAGAAGGATTTTAAAGGTAAAAGGGTATACTCTTGTATGAGAGCATTTCTTGCTATTGACCTGCCTGATGAGGCAAAAAGAGAGATTGTGAGAGTTTTAGGGATATTGAGAAGAAATGATTTTTTACAGGCAAAGTTTGTTGAAGAGGAAAATTTACATTTGACTTTGAAGTTCTTTGGAGAGATTCTTGAGAAAGAGGCTGGGATGATTGCTGATGTTTTGAAAGAAATTCGTTTTCCTGCTTTTTCCTGCAAACTGGGGAAACTGGGATTTTTTGACGACAAGATTTTATGGATTGATCTTGAAGATCATGGAGAAATTAAGAAGATGCATGATTTTGTTGATAGTAAGCTGGGGGATTTTTTTGATACTGATGAGAGGTTTCATAATCATGTGACGCTTGCTCGGATTAAGAGAATTAAAGATCAGGCAAGGATTGATGAGCTTCTTGAGAAAATCTTATTTAAGCCTGTGGAGTTTTCTATTGCTGAAGTTAAATTGAAAAAATCAGAGCTTACTTCTCAGGGCCCGGTGTATGAGGATGTGCGGAGTTTTCCTCTGGAGTGACTTTCGCATCTTCTTTTGAAGTTTTGGACTCTTTTAATGCCGCGACGTATTCTTTTTCCCTTAATTCGAGGAATTTTTCTGCCTTTTTGCCTAATAACTGGCTGATTTCCTCTGCGGGCGCATTGATTATATTTCTGATTTTTTTGTATTTCTCGAGTAGCTTTTTTGCAGCAACTGGCCCGATGTTTGGAAATCCTTCGAGGATGAACTGCAATCTTTGATTGTCAGTCATTTGAAGTTTTGCCCGAAAGGAAAATTCTGTTTTCTTTTTTTTAGCGATGAGAGAGAGGAGGAGCGCTGTGTCTTTAGCATTTTTGGAGAAGATGACTGGGATGCGGTGCTCTAAAGAGATTGAAAGAAGAAGACCTTTGATGGCGTTTTCATTAAAATTGGTTTCTTCGAGTTCGAAGTCTTGATAACTCTCTATGACTATGAGGGACTTTTCATACTGCTTGAGATTTTCTATTTGGGAGAAAATTCTTTTGTTGAGCAATGATCCTATGAGATCGGAAGCTGTTTTTCTCTCCACTGCGGTTTCTCCGATGAGATAGTCTGCTATGGGGAGCTGCTGGAATTCCACATCAATGTCGAGGGCGATGAGTTCTGCAATGACTAAAGAATTTTTCTCGCGGTTGTCTGCGATGATGGATGGTTTTTCTTTGGGTTTTACTTTTCTTTTAGAGAAGATGGAGTGGAACATGCTGGTCATCTTAGTTTTTTCTTGAAGAAGAAATTAAAGATAATACCTCCATCGACGATTGAGCCCACAATACCGATTATCATAAAGATTATTTTTGTCCATAGAGGCAGAGATTGTTGGAAAATGAGTGACCATCCTACAACAAAGATGATGAATAGGAATGCTATGAAGCCAAAAATATCGTAGAATTCTGGACGCCTGAAGAGATTAATTTTTGCCATTTTTTTGGATTTTTTTGTGATTTATAGACTGCTTCTCCCCTGGAAATCAAAGATTGATTTTTGGCTTTTTTCATCATTATTTTGAGGAAAGGTTGACTCTGTTGCTTCTGCAGCGTCTGAGATTTTTGGCCGAGCATTCTGATTTTTAAGATCTTCTTTGATGGTGTTGAGTGTTTTATACATTTTCTTTTCCTTGGAGAAAGCAACCCAGTAATAGGCTTCATCCCTTGTTTTTTTTGTGACTAGGACTGTGAGTTTTCCTGGGAAAAGTCTTGCAGTACGGCCTGCTCTTTGAATTTTCCTAATTGCTGATGGGACTGGTTCGTAGAAAATAACGTCGTTGACTTCTGGAAGGTCAAGTCCTTCTTCTCCAATAGAAGTTGAGGCGATGACGTTTACTTTTCCTAATGAGAATTCTTGAATAATTTCCTGCTGCTCTTTTTGTGTTAAGCCAGGGTTATCGTCTTTTGATGCTTGGCCGATGAAGACCCTTGCATTGACTCCAGGTATTTGGTTGATCATTTTGCATATCTTAATGATGTTGTCTCTGAACTGAGAGAAAATGATAATTCTTTTTTTCTTTTCTTCTGTAATTTTCTTTCTTATTAATTCCTTTAGCGTGTCCAGCTTTGGATGCTCTTTGTTTTGAGCTGCTAGCTCTATTGCAAGGATATAGGCCTGATTGAATTCTTTTTGTTTTACGAGATTGACCGCTGCTTTGCTTTTTGCTTTCTTGGCTTGGTCGAAAAGGTTTATCATGTAGGTATTAAAAGCTGAAACCGACTGTGTTTCAATGAGTTCGATGGCGTGCTGCACTTTGAGAGCCTGGGCGCAAGCTGAAGCTCCTGCAAGCATGTGGATATTTCGGTTTCCTGAAAGGATGTTGGCCATAATTTTTTTTTGAAGATCAATAAGTGTTTTTTTGTTTCCTGGAAGGAAGAGTAGTTTTCTATTTTTGAGCTCCTCAACTTTCTTATCGAAGATTATTTTAATAAGATCTCTAATTTTTTCTAATTCTTGCGGGAAGTCTACATATATTGTTTCTATCTCCAGTTTTTGGAGGTATTCTTTTACATCATCACTTTCTCTTGTTCTGACTTCTACTGTTTCGATGCCGAGATGTTCGCAGATTTCGAGGATGGTTTTTTTTTCGTAGCCCGGCGAGGCGGTTAATCCAAGAATTCTTTGATGTTTTGCTTGGTCTTTGTAGGTTTTTGCGACGTACGTATAGTCGTAATTTTTTACGCATCTATGGGCTTCATCTTCTATTAAAAGCGAGACGTCTTCCAAGGTGTAGAGATGGTCTTTGAGGTCGTTGGCAATACATTGAGGTGTTGAGAAGATGATGTCAGTTTCATCCCAAATTTTTTTCCTTTTGTCGGCGTTGATCTTCCCTGTAAAGAGATGCATGGTGGTTTCTGGATTACTGCTTCTTTTGAATGAGTTGAGATGCTGTTCTGCGAGAGGGCGGGTTGGAGCGAGAAAAAGAATTTTAGAGCCGGGCCATTTTTCTAATTGATAGCATGTGAGCATGAAGGCTATGAGGGTTTTTCCTGTGCCTGTGGGTAAAACTACGAGTGTGTTTTTTTCTTTTGCTGTATTGAAAATTTCTTCCTGGTATTTGCGGGGTTTAATGTTTGGGGGGAGCATGATGTGAGAAAGAGTGGGGAGTATATAGGGATTGTGGTTGAGAACTCTATCAAATATTTCTTTCTTTTAGGGAGCTTCTTGGAATTATTCTGCAATCTTTTTCTTGATCTCTTCTAGGAGAGGGGTAATATTTTTTTCGCTTACTTTCACTTCCGCGATTCTGAACCCTCTTCTTTTTAAACTTTCAAGATAGAATGGATTAGTGTTGCTACAACATTGGCAAATAGGATAGATCTCTACTTGGTTAAAGCCAGATTCGATTACCCCTTTATTCTCCAGATGGTAAATATGATGGTCAGCAAGGATTATTGTTTTTTCTGGATTCAATTCTATTTCTGATAATGCATCAGTAATTTTTCCGCTAAATGAGGTTCCGTATTGATCTCTTTCAATCTTAAATCCTTTCACTTTTGCTCTCTCAAGAGCTGCTTTAACCGGATCAGGGTTACGGTATACCTTACAAGTAATTACTTTGACCCCAAAGAGTTCACCTAGAGCATATGCTAAACTCTCGTTAGATCCGTCAAGCTTCTTTTCTGGAATAAAACTATCTGTTTTAAAGTCATAGAAGCCCTTCTTTAATTTTTGATTGATGTCTTTAACTTTTCCTTCACCAAGGCGTTTTTCAAGTTCTTCTGTTTTAAAAGTAAAGTGATCTTCTAATGCATACGGAAGAATTGCGACTTCTTTTCCTTCACTTCTTAACTGAGCGGTTATTTTTTCTATAGCCCTGTAAGGATCATCATCTAAAGCGGATTCTTCTGTTAATTTATTTAGTAGGTCATATACTGAATGAATCTGGGGACTATTTTCAAGATATTTTGTTATTTCTTCAAGACTTTTAGTGACTGAATTATCAGTAAGAATAAGATCATATTGCCTTAATTCTTCAGCATATTTTCTTTTGTTTTCATCAGACTCGAAAATAGCTCGTAATTCTGAGTAAGTTTTTGTTTGAGCTTCAACTATGCCTAGAAGTTCTCTTTCAAGCCGAGAGAAAAGAGGATTGATGCCGTGCTCAGGTCTTGCTGACAAAATCAAGGTTTTCTTTCCTTTCTTTTCAGGCATTGGTTGTGTGTTTTGTGTTTCCATTTTATTTAAATGAGTTTTTTAATTTTTATTTTTGAAGTATCCTTTACTACTTCTTAATAGTATTATGTATTTCCTGCTATATAAATTTTTCTTTTAAAAAATAGGCGTTTTATGCATAAATTTAAATATATAAGCATTTTATGGTTAAATATGGTCGATAAGATTAAAATTGATCTAGTGAATAGAAAAATTTTGGCTGAGTTAGATAGGAATTGCAGAATCTCTCTTACTGCTCTAGGGAGAAAGGTCGGGAAGTCGCGGGAGGCTGTTGCCTATCGTATTCAGCAATTGCAGAGAGTAGGGGTAATTAAGCAATTTATTACTTCTATCAACCCCCATAGACTAGGCTCGATGATGTTTAAGGTGTATTTGAAATTAGAGAATATTCCTGATGAGCGGGAGAAATTTTTTGCGGAGTTGAAAGGAAATAAGGATATGTATTGGGTTGGTATTTCTGATGGCGCTTTTGATTGTGTTTTTGCCATCCTTGCAAAGGATGTGGTAAAATATTATGAAAAGATGAATGCTCTTCTTTCCCACTGGGAGCATCTCATTATCAGCAAGGTTTTAGGGACAATGGTGGACACGAGGCAATATAACAAGAAATTCTTTATCAAAACTCTAGGAAAGCACGTAATTTTTGGAGGCAAAGTTGTTGAGAATAAGGTGGATGACGCCGATTTAAAGATTTTAGATATTTTGGGGAATAATGCGCGTATTCCTCTTCTCCAATTAGCACATAACGTGGGGTCGAGTATAGAAGTGGTAAGAAGAAGAATTCAAAAGCTCGAAGATAAGGGGATTATTTTAGGGTATCGTATTGCTGTTGATTTTAATACTCTGGGGATGGAGTTTTTTAAAGCTATTATTTATTTTAGGAGCTTATCAGGGAAGGATGAGAAGGATTTGTTTGCTTGGATGGAAGCGCATCCTAACTCACTGTATTATATCCGAAGCCTGGCTCCTTGGGAAGCAGAACTAGAGTTCGCTGTTGAAAACTATCAGCAGTTTAACAGCATTATCAATGATTTAAGGAAGAGATTTCCCCACGTGGTCCGTAATTATGAGCATTTGATTATGATTGAGGAGACTTGGTTGCCAGCATATAGGGCCAAATAGGGATAATGGGATTTATCTTTCCCTTCCAATAAGATCAATCATCTCTTTTATCCAGAGAAGATTTATCTTTTGGGCTGTTTTCGGGCTCATTTTTATGTTTGTTTCAATTGCGATTGCATGTTTTGCCCCTTTTTTGTGGAGGAAGTCTGTTATTGTTCCGTCGTGGATTGTCATTATTCCATTTTGGTCGAGTTGATATGCTTTTTGTATCTTTTTTTGAAGTTCTTTTGAATTTTTTATGCCATAAATCTTCTTGAATGATGGCTTGAGTGAGATGTTTTTGAGTATTTTAACATATTTGCCTATCTTTGTCATTATTTTTCGATATTCTTTACGCTTTTCCCCTGTAATGATAACATAGTGTGTATCTTTTGGAGTTTCATCATCCTGATGAATATCGAGAATTGCTTCCGGCTCTTTCTTTTTCAGGATTTTTTTGAGATCTCTTATTAAAAGGATGGACTCCTTTGGCATCTGCTTTCTGAGTTTTGTTTTGTCTATTTCAATATATTTTTCGAATTTTGTTTTGTAGGGAATTTCTAGAGAACTTTTTTTTGATTTAAGCTTATAGTAAATAAAGTAATTATTTGGACTTTCGTTGGAGAGATTGTAGCGTTTGTTGTATTCGAATCCAGAAGGGTTAATACATGGATAGATAATTATTTTTACACCATTTTCATTTGCATAATCGAGGATTCTTTTTTCATGGTTCTGAATAGTTATTGGCCCCTGAGGCTCTTCTCCGTGGAAGCCGGTGGTTATTACCAAAAATTTGTCTTTTTGTTGGATGTTTTTTGATTGTATCTTGTAGAGGAAGTAGATTTTTCCCTTTTCTTTTACTCTCCCATAGACTTTTACTGCGATATCTTTTTTGTTTTTTAATTTCTTCTTTATTTTTTCTATGAACTCTTTATATGAACGCACTCTTTTCATAATTTTAATGCGGGCTTAAGATTTAAATAGATTCTTCTTGTCACTATTTTATGATTCAAGAGTGGTCTTACGCATTGGTTAGTGTTTTACTGATCAGTTTTGTGAGTTTTGCAGGGCTCTTTACGTTTGGAATGAGGAAGGGGAGGCTGAATACTTTTTTGATTTATTTTGTGAGCTTCTCTGCCGGGGCTATGCTCGGAGATGTTTTTATTCATCTCCTTCCGGAAATCACTAAAAGTGGGTTTGCTCTTTCAAAGAGCCTGTATCTTCTTTCAGGAGTTGTCATCTTTTTCATTATAGAGAAATTTGTTTATTGGAGACACTGCCATCATCCTGGTGAAGGGCATGAACATCCTTTTGCTCTTGTGAATCTTGTCGGAGATGGTGTTCACAATTTTATTGACGGGCTTATTATTGGGGCTAGTTATCTGGTTTCTTTGCCAGTTGGTTTTGCAACTACTATTGCTGTTTTTTTCCATGAGATTCCTCAGGAGATTGGGGATTTTGGGGTTTTACTGCATGGGGGTTTCTCGAAAGCTAAAGCATTATTTTTTAACTTTTTGATTGCCTTGACTGCTATTTTGGGGGCTTTAGTGGCGTTATCTTTAGGAAAGTCGGACGGAATTTTAGGATTTTTAATTCCTTTTGCAGCAGGGTCTTTTGTTTATATCGCAGGATCTGATTTGATTCCTGAGCTGCATAAAGAAGTTGAAATCAGGAAAAGCTTCTTTCAACTTTTGTATTTTATTTTTGGCATTTTGGTGATGATGCTTTTGACTTTTTTTGAGTTTTGATTCCCCGCTGGGTCTATGTCCTGCAGCTTGCTGCGGAGTGAGCGAAGCGAGCGGTGGGTAGTTCATTGCGACGCTGAAAGAAGAGCTTATAGCCAACTTATAAGAACATAGAACCCTGCTTGATTCCGAGGGTAGATACCCCAAGGTCTTGCCTTGGGGAAGATTCGTCCGTGGGACTTGGGTCTTGCCCAAGGGTAAATACCCTTTATTTTTGATTCAAACCTCTTTTATTGCTTATGGGGCGAGTTCTTTTACATCGACTGCAACCTTGAAATTAACCGGCCTTATTGTTTCGAGAGGAAATTTTCTTTTTGTTGTGAATCTGAGATAGGTAATTTCGTAGTCATATTGGGGCTGGCTTTCCTGAAGTTTTATTGGGGGAGATGGTCTTGGTTTGAAGGCATTTTCTTTTTCTGCTACTATTAAAAATTGAGGGAGCTGCTGACTTATGCAGTTGAGCTCTTTGCTGCATGACTCGTACATCTTCTGGAAATAGCTGTAACTTGCTTTGCTAAGGCCACTGCGACTGAGATTTACTTTTATCTCCAGGTTTGAATTGTAAATTCCTCGGAAGATTTCTCTACCCTCTTCTTTATTGACTGCAGTTATTTTGAGGCCTTCAAGATTTATGACGATTGTTTCGCTATCGAAGGCGAGTGATTTTTCATTCTTGAGTATTTCTTTTATTTGCTCGAATTCCTTGCTTAGTTCATTCTGCTTTAGCATTTCTTCTTCGAGTTTTTTAATAAGAAGAGTTTTGAACTGCTTTTTGAATTCATAGGAAAGAACTTCATCGGTTACTTCTTCTATAATTTTTCCATTTTCTGAAAAGAAGATTTGTTGATTCATTACTTTTTCGTATATGCTTATTGCAATTGGTTCAGTGATTTCTGCCAGCTGGGACTGGAGCTGTTTTTCACGACTATAAAGTATTTGCGTGCCTTGGGTGTTGACAGCTATTGTGTCTATGCTTCCCTTTTTTACTGCAAAACTGAACAAGGTAAACAAGGCGAGGGCTGTGATTAGGATAGCCATTAAGAGAATGGGGAGATCTGCTTTCTTATTTTTAAGCATCATATTTTTTATTTTTAACAAAAACTTTCATGTTTATTTGAATAATAGAGATAAACATGCACTTCTTTTTCTTTGGATTCCAGATCAATATGCGCCGCTTTTTCTATGAGTTTTTTTTCTTTTTCTTTGTAGACTGCATCGGAGTACGATCTCGAAGATAGTGAAGATACATATATTCGATTTATTTCATTTTCTTCAGAATAATTTACTTCGAAATATGCGCAGACATTTTCAGATGATATTTTTTCTGTGATCATTTTGCTGAAGAGTTCAACTGCTGTCTGCTGGATAAAGTTCGCGTATTTTTGTTTTTCAGGGGCTGTTGGAAATTCAAGAAGAAGGTCTTTAAACAAAATTTTTCTTCCTTCGAATTCTTTTTCGGTGTTGAGCATGGCTTGAAGAACCTGACCTGATTTTTCATCTCTCTCCTGGAGAAATAACTTGCTATCAAATTCCTGCGAGGTTCTTGCGTATCTTTGCTCCTGCTCTTTTGGTGCAGGTTTTTTCCCCGCTAGGAAGACTGTCGCTGTTATGGATATAAGAAGGATGAGGATAATAATGATTGTGGCAACTGTAAAGTTCATTGCTTCAGTGACCTGGGCTTTTTTGTTTGATATCATTTTTGTTTTTTATTGATACTGTTTTTTGAGATATATTTTAACTGACTGCGATTTTTATGCCAAGGAAGCGAGGTTTTCCCTGCTGGATGACGTAGGCGTATTCTTCATAGCACTGAGGAACATTTCCCTTTGCTTCTTTGATGCTACAAAGTGCGGCAAGATTTTCATCTCCTCTTTTAAGTTCTTTTTCTTTTCCAGATTCTTGGCATACGCCTTGGTTGCAACTTTCGTAGCTGTAAATCCCTAAGGAGAGATGATATGCATATTTTCCCTCTTTTTTGAGATCTATGCCACATTCTTTTTCAATATCTTGCGCCCAAATGTCCTTGACCTCTCCATTCTCTATTATGCAGTTTCGAATTTCTTGTGTAAGAATTTCTGCCTCCTGGAGTCGGATGTCTGGAGTGTATGAGGAGAATGCAAAGACGATGAGCGAGATGCCTCCTAGAGCGATCACCCAGAGGAGAAACCAGTATAACGAGACAGGCCCGCGTTCTCCACCTTTTTTATCTTTGAAGATCATTTTATTTTGATTATTTTGCTTTTATCCTCTGGATTTTTGACTTTCATTCCGAGGGTAGATACCCCGAGGTCTTGCCTTGGGGAAGATTCGTCCCTGGGACTTGGGTCTTGCCCAAGGGTAAATACCCTTTATCTTATGTCAGAATTGAAAACCGCAGACTTTAGTCTGCGGCAGTAGCCAATCTTGTTTTCAATTCTGAACACTTCATCATCAAAGATGATGAGAGCTCTCAGAACTTTTAGTTCTGAAGTCCCCAAAATCGAGGGCATGTGACAAACCGCGCCTTTTAAGGCGCGGTGGCCCATCGATTTTGTGATGCTGGTTTTGATTATTTTGCGTTTATTTTTTAGAGTTTTGTTGGCTCTTATTTTACATTGTTTTTGATTTTTCTGTAATTGTGAGCTGAATTTGCTGATTGCCGGGAAGATATTCTGCTTTTACACTGAGCAATTTGAAAAATGACTCAGAGCTTCCAGGACCTTTATCTGATATTTTGACGGTTATTTTGTTCTTTTCTACAGTCAGTCTTGGTTCTGTTTGGAATTTTTTTGAGATTTCCGCACCTTTTTTCATATCGAGAAAAAGAGTTGTTCCTGGTTTTGCGTTGTCGACTGCCAGAGCAATTTGCTCTGCATAGGCCTTTTCATAGAAGGAGGCATTTTCTGCTGCTCTGACCACAAATACAATAACGAGCCCTGCAATAATGAGATTGAGGATGATAAAAATAATATACCCTAAAAGTGGGTTATCTTCTTCCATTTTAATAAACGACTTTTTCCATTTTTTTATTCATATTTCTCTTTTTATGGCTGGGAGCCTATTTTTCTATTGTTTCCATTCAAAGGAAGTGCACTTGAATCGATTGAGTTCTGTTGGGTAGAGGATGAGAGCAGGTTTTGTGGCTTCAATATCATTAAATTTCTCTGACATGATGACTGTGCCTCCTGCAATGGCTCCTCCCGCAATTGTGGCGATAATGACTGTTCCTATTCCTCCTGTGAGCGCTGTTACAACGATGAGGCCGGCGGTTGCTCCGACTGCTCCTCCAGCTATAGTTGCGTAGCTTGGAAGATTCCACCCCTCTTTTTGGAATTTTGTTATTACTGCATATTCTTTGCTGGTATCTACGTTGAGTGAATAGAGGTCTACCCCTCCTGGGAAAAGATTATAGTTTTCTTTTTGTCCATTGTCTCCAAGCTGGTTTTTTGCGACCCTTTCCTTTATTTCTTCATTGAGACTTTTTAGGGTTTCTCGGTTATAGATAAACTTGAGATAACTTACTTGTTTTGTTGAAGTTGATGAGGGAACTTGAGTTCTCTCCATGTATTCAAAAATTTCCCTGTAAGAGACTGATGGAATATTTTTTTGAATGTTTTCATCGAATGCAATCCTGGCACAGATGCTGCAGTAAGCTTCTTTCTGCTGTCCTCTTGGACTATAATCAAGGAGCCCTTCCCCGACGGTTTTCCAGCAGCCTGCCATGGCATCTGAGATTTGTGCGATGGCTTTTTGTTTTATTTCTTCATTTGTGCCTGAGAGTTGGACTTTTTTCAGTCCGGATCTGCTATCGGAAAAAGGCTTGCATTTGGCTGATTGTGTGAAGATGCCCTTTATTGTTGTAAGCAGGCTACTTGAAGTCATACAGATTTTTTCTGTTTGACATTGGAGGGGAATCGTTGTCCTTCCTGGCTCGAGGGGGCCTACATTTAAGCTATGCCTGAGAATAATGCTTTCATGGCAGGCTTGTTTATCTACAACGTCGGTTGATTGGAATCTTTCGTAGAAGAATAATCCGATGATCAGAAGAAGCAAGCCGATAATAACACTTACGACGACTGCTGCAGGAATTGAAGCTTTCTTCCTCGTTTTTTTCATACTTTTTTAGGTTTGCGCTGTTTAAATAATTTGTTGAACATTGCTTTTCTCCCTCTGGAATTGAAAAGAGGTAAAAAATAAAGAAATTGTCTAAAATTTCGCTACCCTTGCAGCAAGCTACGGGGTATCAAACCCAGATTTTAAAATTAACTCGGATTACTATACTCTCTATTCCTCGGGAAATGATGGAAGGGTAATGGAATTAACTCTGGCTATTTGAAGAGTTTTGTAATGAGGTAACCTACTGCTGCGAGGAGGATGACCAATAGTACGATCCAGAGAATATTGTCAATAACTATGTTGAGCTGGGCTTTTTTGTTTTTTAATTGCATTTTCTGTTTTATACCATGGGGATTACTTTGGTAATTGGCTGATCAGCTTGTATACCATTTGAAATCCTCCCAAATTTGCTTTACCTTTTCTTGATTGCTTATGTAGACTTGCAGGACTTCTGATGGCGTTCTTTTTGATGGTGTGTTCTGTTTTTTGATTTCCACGAGTGTTCCTGCGATGCAGGATATTGCCGCTTTGCTGTAGTCGTCAAATGCTTTTCGATTGTTCTGTTCATTTTCAGTATTTTTCCAATAAGAGATGTCTGGCTCCTTGCATACTTTTTCGAAATCATTTTTTGGGAGCAGTTGCTGAGCTCTTGCGAATACTTCTTTTTTAGCATCAATAATGCCATAGACTCTTGGCTTGTTGATTTGAATGGCTTTTTCCACTTGCTCCCCGATGCGATACTGATTTTGGAGAATGGAGAAGATGAGGAGAGGATTGACTTCTCTGCTATTGGATTCTTCTAGGAGGATTTGAGGGAAGTTTGTGTACTCGCTGGGGCTCCATGCAAGCAGCGCATCTCCCCTTTCATTTGAGGAAATAATGCCTCTGATGACTTCGGGGTGGTCGTTGGGATAAGCGACGACAGTTGTTCCGGGAAATCCCGGAGCGCCGATAATTTTTTTCCCTTCTAACTCAAGCAGTGTTATTGCTCCTGACTGAGTTGAGATGAGGTCTACATTATAGAATCGGAAAATATCTTCATCTGTGAAGTATTTGATGGTGATCGGGAATGGGACAGAGGTAATTTCAAAGGAGAGAGGGTTTCCTCTAGAATTGCTTACTCTTTCTTCCACGGTTTCGCAGATACCCTCTGCTTTTTTGAGGCAGTCGATAACACTGTTCTTTGGGCAGAGACAGATGCACTTTCCTCCCTGACAGAAGTCTTTTAAGGAGGGATCTTCTTTGGTAAGGAGATACCAGCTTCTAGGATTCAGGACGATGAATCTTATAATACCTTCCTGCCTTGCATTCTCCATGGCTGCCTGGATTTCTGCAAGCGTTGCCTTGGCTTTTTGCTTATCGTTTTGTTCAGTGAAGAGTGAGAACACTTTAAAGAGAAGGATAATAAGGAGGACGAGGGCAATGACTCCGAGGATAAATTTTGCAGAGAATATGACAATCCCTTTTTTTGTTTTATGCATTTTAGATGATTTTGAAGTAATATGTTTTATCCTTGAAGAAAGCAACAGGTGAATCATAAACTTCACAGTTGGAGCAGGTTATGGACATTCGGTAGAGCAAGGAGGCGTATTCTGCCTGATTTTTTGAGTTCACGAATGCAAAGGGCTGGCCAAAACGCATTATTTTTGCTTGCTGATTGTAAACTCCAAATGCTTGGGTAATCTTTCTTCCACCATCTTCTTGGTAGAGCTGGTACAGGAGAGAGTGGAGCTGGCATTTTGAACTTGCCTTGCTTGTCAACTCTGGTTTTTCAGAAACTGCGATTTCTGGAGCATTGTCCTTTACTTCGGATAATCTTTTTGCGCCTAGAGTGACTTCATCGAGGATGCAGTAAAGATTTTCCTTGATCTCCTTTCCGGAGAGGGCTTGTTTTTCATAGCTTGCGGTTGCGAGACTATTGTAATTGCTCTGGGGAAAGTCAATATAGTAGTCTTTTGTTTTACTGATTTCGCTGATTTCCCTGAACATTTCATCTTCGCTTTTCACATTGGCAATTCTTTGGATAAAATCTCTTTCTCTCGGCTCTAATGTAGAGAATGCAGGGAAATTCTCTGGGATGGTTCTCCATTCAATGTCAATTTTATCTGCGTCATCGTCGATATTGAGGGTGGTTTGAACATCTCCTTCTGGCTTGTTGAGATTGGGATTCCAGCGGAAGGAGAAGAGATTATCGTCTCCCCAATCAGCATAGATAAGCCTTGCTGTAGGATAGCGCTTTCCTTCGAGAGTTCTTTCCTCTTTGTCGATATGATTTTCTGTTGGGATGACTGTCTTGTCCGGACTTTTGAAGAATGGGATAAATTCGAGTGTTCCAAATACTTTTTTTGCAACATTGGGAAAGACTATGATGATTGCGAGAAGGCCGAGCACTAACGTAATCATGATGGCAAATGAGAGTTCAAAACCTTTTTTCATTTTAGATACACGGAGGAGAGGTTTATGGAATGGATGCGGATTATTTGTTTCATTTTGAATGTATTTGAGGATATCTCATGAATCGTGAATTTTTTGACTCTTATTTTTTATCCAAATTTGAGCAGATTTTTGATGTAGTCGATGGCAGAGATGCCCCGTGATTTGAAGTAGCCTGCGACAACAGCGATGATGACAATAATTGCCGCTGCAATAACCCACCAAAGCAGCTCTTCTATAGCAATACCTCTTTTGTTTTTCATTCTTTTATAAGAGAAAGAGCATTAATAAAATTAACTTTCTTTGGTTGCAGAGCGGTTTTTGGTTTTCTTTCTTAAGTGGAGGCATTCATGGTTTAAGAAAACTATTTAAATTCGCCTTTCTTCCTCAAGAGGAAAAAGGTGGATCATGGAAAAGAGAATATTTTTACCTACTGATTTGAGGATGAGAATGAAGGCAGGGAATATGGAAAGAAAAAATTATGTTTATGCTACGAGGAAGAAGAAGCGCTAAAAAATGGAAAAGATAAAAAATCTGACTGAAGTCGGGGAAGCACTCTATTAATATGGAAGAGCAATTAGAGCAGCAGTATTACAGCGACGTGCCTACACGAGTAAGAGACTTGGAGGAGAAGACGCGGCTTTTGAAAGACCGTGTTGTGCTGATCGGGCAGAATTTGATTGAGAGCAAGGACTCTTTAGAAGGCACGGTGCAGGGAATGAAAACTGACCTGGAGAGGGTGAAAATGGAGCTGGAGAAAGTGAAGGAGAAAATTCAGCTGATTTTGGAGGAGTTAGAGGCTTTTTCGAGGAAGGAAGAAGTTTCTCTTCTTAGGAAGCAGTTCAAGATGTTTGAGCCTTTGGAATTTGCGAGGATTCAGGATGTTGAGAGAATTGTTGAGGAAAAGATGGAGGGGAAGATGCAAGAAATGCGTGAGAAGAAGAGCCAGAGTCTTTTAGAAAATAAGCGAGGGTATATTGCATGATAATCTTTTTTGAAAATATTAGCGCATATTCAAAGATGCGCGCTTCGGGGAATGTCGGGTACTGTCATTTTATGGATAAGAACTTACTTTTGAGGAAAATTGAGAGAAGGGCATGCTTATTTGGATTCTTTGATACGCATTTACTTTTGAGGAAAACCTGGAGGGAATATGGGACTCCTTGACGTTATTGTTGAGATGCAGAGCCAGGGGCTTGGCGAGGACGAGATTATTGAGAATCTACGGCAGCAGGGATTTACTCCTGTGGAGATTGATGAAGCGCTTGGCCAGCTGAGAATAAGAGGAGCTGTCTCTCAGGAGTATGGCGATGCTGTGGCTCCTGAACTCGGGCAATATGCTCCTGAGGAAGGGTATGCGCCTGGACAGGGATCTGGCTATCCACAGTATGCTTCGCAAGGAGTTTCTTCTGAAATGGTTGGGGAGATTGTTGATCAAGCGGTTTCTGAGAAACTTGCTTCACTGAATAAGAGCATTTCTTCTCTTGCTTCTCTGAAGGAGGATTTTGAGGCGCAGGCAAAGGAGATGGATTCAAGGATTAAGAAATTAGAGGATAACATGGAGAAACTGCAACACGCTATTATCGGGAAGATCGGGGAGTATGGAAAGGATATCAAGAATGTTCATACAGAGATGAGCGCGATGCAGGAGAGCTTTAGCAAAATGCTGAATCCTTTGATGGACAAGACGCGGGGAAGAAAGCGCGCAGAGGAAGAGCCTGCTGCAGAAGATGGAGGGGTTCGAGAGGAGAAGGGCTCTGAAGAAGAATCAGGATTAGAGCGAGAGCATTTTGATTTTGATCTCTTGAAGAAGATGGGAAGGAAGTAGTTTGTGATGACTTGAACTCCTATGATTTATATTGCTCTGTTCATGTTGACGAGGTAATGAACTTAATTCGATGTTCAATGAAATTCGGGACTCATATAGATTTATTTAAAGAAGACATAATCTCATAAAATATGAAAAAAAGTTGGATAATAGTTTTCTTAGTTTTCATTGTTATAATCATTTCGGCATTTGTTTTTATCTTGAATAAAAGATTTTTGGTTGAGAAAGTTCCTACAATCATTTTGAATAAAGAAGAGTTTCAGAAAGGAGATGGTGTAATTGCCAAAATCATATTTCCTTCGGTAAACTATTATGTCGAGTCATGTTACTCTCCCCTTTTTAACCTTTATTTTTTAGATGAGAATAAAAAGTGGGTAAAAAAAACAATAAATCAAGAGAATTCGGAATGTTCTCCTTATTGTAAGAATAATATTAGTTTGGTTGATGGTGGTTGCCAGCAAAAATGGAGTATTGGGCAGAGTATTTGTTCTTGTGATAAATTAAATTCTAGATCTGTTCAAGCCGATGGATATTTTACTCAATTTGATTGGGATTTGAATTTTTATGAATATGAAAATAAAACTTGTGGAAATGAAAAAGGGGTGTTTAAATTTGTAAAACCAGCGCCTTCTGGACAATATAAAGTTCAATATACTTATTTTGATGATAAAGAATGCAAGTTTAAAAATTCTGCGGAAAAAATATTTGTTATTAAATAATCGTTCGCTTCGAACTCTTCGAAAATAAAAACTCCCCGTCGTAGCAAGTTGCGGGGTATTTGTCAAAAATCGATACACGATTTTTGAGCACCTTCAAAGTCAGAGACTTTGAGAGTCATCAAAATCTCCGATTTTGAGATATCTGAATTCCGAGAGGGAATTCTGAAGTTTTAAGCCTCAAACTGGAAAACGTTTGTCGCATCAAGGCAGAGGATATTCAACCCAGTTTAAGCAATTAAATATTTTCTTGCTTTACATCGACTGTTTTACTTCGTCGTTTTCACGAGGACCCAGGAGACGACGGCAGCTATCACCAGAAGGAGAAATGCTCCGAGGAATTGGTCTGAAAAAAGAAAAGTTTTGAGTTTGCTGTTCGGAGGGTAGCCTGGGAGATATTGCGTTACAGCAGAGCCGAAGACTTTAATTGCTGAAAGGAGGAATATTATAATTAGTATTATAACAGCAACCCATGTCCAGGGCTTCATGAATTTATCCCATTCTTTTTGTGTGAAGCTGACGATGAGCAAGATGAAAAAGACTGCGATGACGAGGACTGCGAACCAGGGGGTTACGGTTTGGACATACTGCCTTACTGAGGAGACTGTTGCGAAAATTATTGCTATTACGAATGAAATGAAGATGTTGATGCCCCAGTTTTCTCCGAGGATTTTTGATTTTGCGAGCAGGGCATAGATAATGATGAATACGAACAGAAAGCCGAAGATCGGCATGAACCATGTGTAGAATGTGACGTCTGCTGGCATGTTATATAGTTCCTGCAATGATGATTGCGGTGAAGTCCTTTGGCATTTTTGCAGCCCCTGCAATGATAATGGATTTGAATTTTGCGGGCATTTTACTAAGCCGGAGTTCTTGGCACGGTCATTGCAATGATGATGATGACAAATAGGGCGAGGGCTGCGATGATTGATGCGCTGTATTGCTGCCACCACCAGCTGTCTGCCCATCGATAGTCTGAAAAGGAGAGAAAAATAATTGTTAGGAAGATGATGGCTGCGATGCCGAAGAAAACATAGTTTCCCCACTTCGCTGTTGTTGGGTGAGCTAAGAAAACCCCCATAAGGATCAAAGAGACGATAAGGACTGCAATACCTACTCCGAGTTTTGGAAAGATGATGGAGAAAAACTGGGGCACCATATCGAACTGTAGTGAGAGAAGCGCTATGGAAAGTGCGATAAGAATGCCGACTCCCCGGTTGTCTTTGAAGATTTCTATTTTGTCGAGGATGGCGATGATCACTGCGAAGATGAGCAGGAATGGCAATACATAAGAGAAGACTCCGAGGTCTGCCCAGTTTTGAAGCACAGCTCCGATTTCATTGTAGTAAGATACCATTCCTGTTATAGCGCTCATGTTCACACCTTTTGGGAAGAGAAGAAATGGTTGTTTAAATACCTTTTGTCTTCATATTACATAAATTTCAAAATTTTATTTCTGAAAAAAGTGATAACTTCTCGTGGATAGGGCTGGTTTCTGCAGGTTGTGCATGAGATGCGTCTTCTTTTTGTGAGCAAATGTAGAAGGAGTGATGTTTTTCTTCGATTCTTCTTTAGCCCTTCTTTTTCCAGAGGGCAAGGAAGACTGCGGCAACGATAATGACGATGAAGATGATGTTTGAGGCAATGGCGCTTTGGTTTTTTCCGGTAAGATAGTTGTAGAGGTCGCCGAAGACTCCTGTTGCTATGAGGACAGCGATGATCACTGCGATGGAAATGATAATGCCTAGCGTGACTTTGAGCCAAGCTGGCATTTGCAGGCCTTCTTTTCCTGAGGCAACGAATGCTAAGAGAACCATGAAAACAAGGATGATAACGACCGATACGGCGAGAAAGGGGATGAGACTGGTGATAATGTTGACTGCTGAAGCGAATGTAACGGTGACGAGAGCTATGACTAATGAAACAATAGCGTTGACCTGCCGTTTTTCCTCTCCTAGGATCTTGGACTTTTCAAGGATAGCGAAGACTACTGCAAAAACCAGCAAGAAAGGGAGAATGAGATCCCTGAATAAGCTTGATGAAAGAATAGTTTCGTTTGCCATGATTATTCAACAGCTTCGTCGCGTACAGGCAACGCGCTTTTGCTCACTACAACGACGTCGCCGATTGCTTTTATAAACTGGTGCGGCACGATGACACCTTTTGCGCCTCCAAGAATGTATCCTACTGAGCCATCCACTCGGATGCGCCATCCGTCTATTTTGTTCTCAGAGAGATTTACCTCTTCGGTCACACCAAAAAACTCTCCTGTGTCAGTATAGACTTTCTTTCCCAGAACTTCGCTCACTCTTTTTATCTTTAACATGGACTCTTGAACAGGGAGGAGTTTATATATTTTTCTCTTTTTGAATATAACTGTTTGCACATAAATTTTTTTACATCAGCTATCTCTCTGGAATTAAGAAGGCAAATTAATAGTTAACTTGTTATAATCTTCATATCTCGGGAATTAAAAAGAAGCAAAAAATTAACTTGAACTCCTATAATTTATGTCAGAATTGAAAACCGCAGACTTTAGTCTGCGGTAGTAGCCGATCTTGTTTTCAATTCTGAACACTTCATCATCAAAGATGATGAGAGCTCTCAGAAATCTTTGACTTCAAAATCTTTAGATTTTGATAGCCCTCAGATCTCCGTTAGTTCTGAGGTTTCTGAAGTCCCCAAAATCGATGGCCTGTCACAAACCACACCTTTTAAGGTGTGGTGGCCCATCGATTTTGTGATATTGTCCTGTTTATTGACAAGAGGATTATGAAATGTACTTGTGCTCTTCGGGAATGAAGAGAGAAAGTTGCAGATCGTTTGGCCTCCTCCTTTTGGAATATATTTATAAATCAAGGAACCTATGGGAGAATATGGAAAAAAGATGGTTGTGGATAGGAGGCAGTTTTCTTTTGATTTTTGCATTCCTTTTCTACGGGACAGTGAGCTATCTCAAAGTTCAGGAAACTTCTCAATCTCAGGAGACTCGATTAACCGGGTTGAGTATTGGAGCATCTGTTGACATTTCTAGTTGCCAGACGTTGAGCTTAGCTGATACTTCCTATGTACTTTTGAATAATGTTTCTTCTGTCTCTGGAAATTGTTTTACTATGACTGCCAATAATATTACTCTTGACTGCCGGGGTTATGCGATTAATTATTCTTACAGCGGCAGATGGAATGACAAGGGCGTTTATATCTCCGGCGTTAATCAGACGGTTGTGAAAAATTGCCTGATTTTGGATGGCGCTGACAATGGATCGAACCGCCCGGGCCTGCATATCTTGAATGCAAATAATGGGACTTTTAAGAACAACACTTTTTTTACTTTTGGCAATAGCTCTGAAGGAATTCGATTGGAATCAACTGTAGGTTATAGCGATACTAATTATAATCTCATTCAGGATAATCGCATTGTAACTTTTGGGAATAAAAGTGATGGCATTGCTTTTATTGATTCTTCGGCATCCAATAATGTTACAGGGAATAAAATTACTGTCAGCACTTCTGATCAGGCAAATGGGATCTTCCTGAATTTTGACATTGATAATAGTATTTTTGATAATAACACTATTACGATGAGCTCTCCTGTCACGGGAAATACGAGGGCGTTTTATCTTTCTGCCAGCTCTAATTTTAACAGAATTTCTAATATGACTATTGTCACTTCGAATACGAATGGATTTGGCCTGCAGGTACAGTCGAATGGAGATAATGTTTTTGAGAATATCAGCATCACTACTTCTGGAAGTTCTGCGAGCGGTATTCGAGTTTTAGGAATTACAAATACGACTTTTAAGAATATGTATGTCACTACAAGCGGCTCTACTGCTCGAGGTTTGAATATTTTAGGGACTTCAAGTTTTGAAGTTATTGACAGTGTTTTGAAAGCACTTAACCCTGGTTCGAGTGATATTCGTATTACTGGCGCTGTAAATGGGGGAGAGTGGAATCTTACTAATGTGAGTTTCAATACGAAGAGCTGGGTTGCAGGGTTGAATGGCACTCTCAACGTGCACTGGTATCTTGATGCATTGGCGCGATTCACGAACGGATCGAATGCACCAGGGGCTAATATTACTGCACAGGATATTACTGGTGCTGTTCCATTTTCAGCATTGACGGGAAATGATGGAAGAATATCTCGGAAGAGTTTGCTTGCATATCAAGAAACGAATGGGAGCGGAGGTGGCTTTAATGTTTTTACTTTTTACTCTAATTATACTTTTACTGCAGAGGCTCCTGTTGGCGGGGAGACTTTTGTTCAATCATGGAATATGACCATGAATCGAGATCTTTTGTTCCTTTTTACGCCTTTGGGGGGGAAGGTTGCTTTTACACCTCCCACTCCTAGTGATCAGGCGCTTGTGCCGCAGTTTCTTTTGAATGCCAGCGTCGGGGAGCCTTTTGACACGGTTTTCTTTGCTCTGAATGGCGCTAACACGACTCTTTATGATCCCACTTTATTTTTCATGTTTAATTTTAATAATTTGAGCAGTCTGGGCGAGAATGACACTTTTGTTCGGGACCTTGGGAGCAAGAGGATGAATTTGACCTTTAACGGCTCCTCTGCTCCGAGTGAGATCACCAGCGACGGCAGATTTTTCGGAGGAATAAGATCGGGATCTAGTGATAACACAGTTTGGGATGGAGAAGATATTGATGTTCTGAATAATATTACGATTACTGCATGGGTGAATATTTCTGGAACACAATTGCTTACGGGAAACCATACTATTATCACGAAATCATTAGGATGTGGAATAGCTGACGGAGAGTGGCTGCTCTTTATCCGAGGGTCTGATTCCCTTTTGCGATTTAACTGCGGAGGAACTTTGTCTGTAGTTCCTGGAGTGAATATCAGCAAAGACCAATGGAACTTTATTGCTCTTACGTTTAATGATGATACTGATACAGCAACACTGTACGCAAACGGGATGAGTGGGAGTGTTGTTATCAATACTGACACCTGCCTTGTTGATTCTCTTGAGCCTATTCATGTTGCAGATCAGTCAGGGTGTGCTGTGAAAGAATTGAACGGCACTTTGGATGAATTAAGAGTCTGGAATAGAATTTTGACTCCCTTGGAAATTCGAGAACAAGAGTTTTCGCATCTTTATAAGAATAATGAGACGCAGTGGTATTTCTCGAGAAATCAAGGAGGATTGCAGGAAGGGGCTTATACGTATCAACTTTCCACTCTTTTAGGGATTCAGCAATTTTTTGACCAAAGAGCTCTGTTTTTTGGGTCTTTCCCTGCTGTGAATTTCGTTGATCCTACACCTGTTCAAGGAGCGAACTCTTCTTCCGGTTCTGTTGCTGTGAATGTGAGCATTTCTGAAGTATCTTTGAAATCTGTAAATTTCTCTTGGAATGGCACGAAGATTATTCCCTATGATTCTTCTTTGGTATTAATGATGAATTTTGACAACCTGAGTAGTTTGGGAGAAAACGATACTTTTGTTGCTGATGTTTCAAGATACAGCAATAATGGAACTGTTTTTGGCGCTTTGGCAAGTGCTTTTGGCAAGTACGGGAGCGCATTTACCTTCGATGGAGTTGATGATTATATTGATCTTGGTAATCCTGCTTCTCTGAATCAGGATTTTACACAGCTTTCTCTTGAATTCTGGATGTATGCGTTTTCGACGACAGGCAGTGATGCTGGGCTCGTTGGCAAAGGCGCAACTGTTTATGGCACTACCTATCATAACAATTCTTATGTTTATTTTTACATTCAAGGAGCAAATGGAAATTTCACGAGTGCGCCTGTAAATCAGAATCAATGGAACCACGTTGTTGGTGTTTATAATGGAACGTCAGTTATTCTTTATATTAATGGGGTGAAGATGAGTGAGGAAGGAGGCATTGTTTCTTCTACAGGCATTGGCGGGGCATTCTCTGTTGGGAGATATCCTTTGACAGGGGTCGTGTTTAACGGAACCCTTGATGGCGTAAGAGTTTGGAATCGAAGCCTGAATGCTCTAGAAGTGAGTGAGCTGTATGTGTCCCATCTCTTTAAGTATGCTCCTGACCAATGGTCTCTTTCTGTTCTTAAGACAGGGCTGGCAGATGGAAATTATTCTTATTTTGCCTGTGCTGCTGATGTGCTGGGAAGCAATTGCACTGAAACAAGGACTGTTTCTTTGAGTACGACTCTTCCATCTTTATTCGTTACCATCAATCAACCTCAAAATATAACCTACAACTCCTTTCCCATACCTTTTAATGTTACTCTTAACCAAGCAGGAGATACCTGTCTGTATGGCTTGGATGGAAATGTTAATGTCTCTATGCAGAAGAATGGGGTTACTGACTTCAACTCGACTAATAATAGTATGAGTGAAGGAAGCCATATGGTGAGGTATTATTGTAATGATACTTTGGGGAATAATAACTTCTCAACTTTGAGAGTCTTCTCCATTAATACTACTATACCTACGCCACCTGGGCCTGGGCCTGGGCCTTCTGATGGTGGCGGCGGTGGCGGGGCTGGTGGGCCTCCTGCTCCAGCGTCGAAGACATACTACTTTCCGCAATCTTCATGGGAGGTGGGTGCCCGAGCTGTTGTCACTAGGAGAGAAATTGTTAAAATCAATTTTCAAAATGTGAATTATAGCTTTACGGTTACTTCTCTGAATAAAACTCTTGTTGTTTTTTCAGGCTACCAGGATTTTACCCTTACGAACTCCCAGAAACTTGATTTGAACCGAGACGGTATTTTTGACCTTTCTTTTAGCCTTGAAGGAGTTGCGAACACTACTGCGCAGATTTTTGTACAAAAAGTACAACCTGTTTCTTCTCCTCTTCCTGTGAAAAATGTTTCTGAGGAGCCTTTGGAAGAAAATAAAACACCTTCTGCACAAAATGCGCCTTCTGCTTTCAAGAAGTCTTTAGCTGTTTATTGGACAGTTATTGTTCTTTTGGTGGCGCTTATTGCACTGATTGGAGCTATTTTAGGCGTTCTTTATCATATCAGGAGAAAGCGCGGCGGAAATCACCAACTCCTGATGAAAGGAAATGGCGGGCTGTAGTAGAAGATGGAACATTCTTATCAGCCGAAGAAGGAGACGCTTGCTTTGATCGCCACTCTTCTCGTTATTTTTTTTCTTATGTTTTTTTTAGAGATTCGAAGGACAGGGTATGCTGTCCAGGGTTTTTCTTTTTCTGAGATTTCAGAGTGCAAATCATTTTCTGTGGCGAACCGGGTTTATGCAGTGCAGCAGGATCTTGCGAGCAGCTCAACATGTTTTTTTATTACTGCTGATAATGTTACGCTTGATTTTGGAGGGCATGTTCTCGAAGGAGATGGTGATTGGGGGGATTATGGAGTCGTGATTGAGGGAGCTGCAGGAACTCTTGTTAAGAATGGCATTATCAAAAATTTTCAGATCGGCATTTTCTTCAATCATTCACAACAAGGCGTTGTGAGCGATATGCAACTAGAGCATCATGCTGATTCTGGGATTTTTCTATCAGGGAGCTCGGATATTTCTGTTCGCGATACTCTTCTGCTGTACAATGGGTATTACGGCGGGAAAGTTGTTTCCGGCGCTGAAAATACTTTTTTGCGAAATACTTTTTATGAAAATGAAGACTCTGGGCTGAGCATTCAAGGGAGCTTGAAGAATATGATTGCTTCTAATGTCTTTGGAAGAAATGCATGGAATGGAGTTTCCCTTTATAAGAGCCATGAGAATGTTTTACAGGGCAATCGCGCGCATGACAATCTTTGGAACGGCCTCTCATTGACTTTGAGCTCCCAAAACAGCATTTCAGACCTGACATTAGAGGGCAATCGAAGAGGCGTTTATCTGTTTTCTGGGGACCAAAACCTTTTTTCTCATCTTGACATTGCGGGAAGCCGGGAGGAAAGTATTTTTCTTTCTCATGCACGCTTTAATCTTTTCCGAAATATCTCCATTCGATCTACGGGAGATTATGCGATAAGCTTGATTTCTTCAGGAAGCGAGAAGACTGAAGGAAATGTTTTTCAGGATGTTTTTATTGAAGAAGCCTCGTCTTCTTTTCTGACAGGGCAGGTTTTGCTCACGTCTCCTCCTGCTGTTTATTCCAGAACAGGGCCTGCTTCTTCGAACATTGACAATGTTTTTTTAAATGTGGAATATGCTCAAGAAAGCATTACTCCCTCTCCATCTAATGAGCTGGTGCGCAAATGGTGGCTTGAGATTTTTGCAACTGAGCAGGGAAAGCCGGTGCAGGCTCGTGTTGAAATTCAGGATCATCTGGGAAATCTTGAAGTTCTTGAGACCAACGCTGAAGGATACTTGAAAAAAGACCTTGTTGCATATGTGAAGGGCGCTGAGAAGAAAGAATCTTTTTCGTATCGTATTACCGTTGTCGCTGGAGGGAAGCAATTGTCCAAAACCCTGAGGATGGATGAGAACAAGAAGGAGGTTTTTAGGTTTTAAGAAATTCTTGAAAGAATCCTTTAGGAGTTTTAGCTGGAGATTTGGGAAGGATCGTTTTCATTGAATGGGTGATACCTCCTCGATAAGAGAAAGACTTATAAATAAGCAATTATTCTTTTCCTTATGAAAAAGAGGCGGGGAACGAAGAAGAGAATTGGAAATACTAAACTTATTCTTATCCTGCTTATTCTTGTTCTTATTCTTCTTTTTGTCGGGCAGAAGCAGCTTGTTGGGAGAGTGACTGAGAATCTTGTTTGCATATCAGGGGTTTCTGCATATTGGAAATTTGATGCAAGCACGCAAAAAGATTTTTCCTCGGTTAGCGATGATTCAACCCTTGGCCATAACGGAGTTCTGCATTCTGCAGACGGAGTTGAGAAGTCTGTTCCTGGGAAAAGAGGGAATGCACTTTATTTTGATGGTGTTGATGATTACGTAGAAGTTCCAAATTCCCAGCAGCTTGATCCTGGTACACAGAGTTTTAGTTTTTCGGTTTGGTTTAGACCTGACAGGATAGCGAATCAAATTCTTTTTGAGAAGAGCGTTCCTACTGATGTTGCATTAGGAGGTTTCGCGAAAAAAGGGTATCATCTTCTTCTTCATGACGGGAGGAGCATTACTTTAGGGATGGGTGACGGGAATGATTTTATTGAGGTAAGTTTTGGAAAATATGATGCAGGGCAATGGTATTATGCGACGGTTGTTGTTGATGATATTCCTGATAAGGTTTCGTTCTATCTCAATGGGGTACCTGCACCTATTCTTGCGTATTATAAAAATGGGACTCAACAGCCAACTATTCCCCGCGCCCAGGGCATGGCTTCTCATGAGATGATTTATCCTCTTCAAGGATCTGTTTCAGATGCGAGCAGTCTTTTTTTAGGAAAGGAGAACGATAATCAGAGATTTTTTTATCAAGGGCTTATTGATGAGATCGCGATCTTTCAGAGAGTTTTAGATGCGAATGATGTTGCAGGCCTTTATGACCAAGGCGAAGGGAATCCTGTTTGTTATCTTAATACCTCTTCAGTACCTGGGCCTCCGGGCAATGCTTCTGGAGGCGGCTCTGCGTCGTGCAGTGATTCAGATGGGGGTAAGAATTATGGGGTGAAAGGAACTGGAAGCGGCTGGATTTCCGAGGGTGTGCCTGTTGGCTTTTATGATGTCTGTTATCAAAATCAATGGGCGAATATTGTAACTAGCTGCAGCGGGAGCGGATGTTATTTAGCTGAAAAATACTGTGAAGGAAGTTATGTCTTGACTGAACTCGGTGTTACTTGTACGAGCTGCCAAGATGGTGTTTGCGTGAATGGAGGAGGTGGTGTACCTTCTAACACCACTCAGAACGATTCTAATGGATCGATTCCTCCAAATCCTCCACAAAATGAGACTCAGCATATTAATCAAACCGGGACTTCGCAGTGCGTTGATTCTGATCATGGCAGAGTTTATGGAGCATATGGTGAAGTGAGCACGAACGGTTTTGTGTTCAAAGACCGATGTGAAAATGGATTATTGAAAGAGTATTACTGCCAGTCTGATACTGAAGAGGGATTTGAAAGATATTCCTGCCCTCATGGCTGCGAGAATGGAAGGTGCTTGCAAGGCAAGGATATTTGCCATGGCTTGATTGAGAATCTGAAGAATCCTTCTGATCTGGGAGAGTATAAATTCCTCTGGAATTATTCTTATACACAGGAGTATTCGGGTGTAGAAGGCCATAGCTCGGTTTGGAGCGACGGGAAGCATTACCTCTATGAGCAGGCTATTCTTTTCAACCAGAGTCAGGACGCTGAACAGGCTCTTAAAAGTATTACTTCCTATGCGTTGTGCCAAGCGAAGTATCTTACTGCTGGCGGGAAGGAGCATAAAGTTTATACGTGCAACTGGTATCAGTTTGAAGGAGAACAGACGAAGCAAGTTTTGTGGACGCAGGATAATGTTTTGGTGCAGATGACACGTTATCTAAGCCGTGCAGAAGCAGATGCGGCTGCTGGAGAGCAGATTGACCAGCTTCTTAAAGACTTAAGAGATAACCGCTATAAAATTTCTGAGGATGTTTCTTTAGATCCTGTTCTTCAAAGATTTGCTGAGCAGGCGCTAGGAGGGTGCCCTTCTGATAACAAAAATATTTGCGTTCCAAAATGGAACTGCAAGACCGAGCCGGTGATTTGCCCTGAATATGGACTGCAGAAGAGAAGATGTGTTGACAGCGCAGGATGCACGTTAAGAGATCATGAGGAAAGTATTTACTGCTCGCCGGGAATCTGTTCTGGATGTTATGTGCCGAGGTGGATCTGGAGCAAAGATAATATTTGCATCCCCTACGGGTTTAGATTTGAGTACACGAGCAAGCCTGAGCGCTTAGAGAGTGAGCGGGTTGAAGCAGGGGCGAAGGGAGATTACTCTCTTGAAATTGTTTCTGATCAGCAGGCGATCCTGGTTCTTTATGGAAAAGACAGCAATACAACTTACACTCTTATAGAGGGGACTGAAGTTGAGATTGTTCTGTCTGATTGGGACGAGGATATTGGGACCATTATTCTTTATGTGAGGGATGTTGGCCAGGATTATGTGGATGTAGACATTCGCATTGTGCCGAAGAAGATTAATGCCTACTGTGATATTGACGGGGTTGTGAAGATGCAGAGGATTAAAGATCGAGGAGGAAACTGGGCAAAATGCCAGAACAGCTATGAGTGCGATAGCAATGTGTGCTCTTCAGGAGAGTGTGTTGAAATTGCTGATACGATTCGAAAGGTGAAGGGATTCAAAGCTCTTTTTGCCCGCGTTCTTTGCAGGGTAGCAAATTTGTTTAATAATGAAGAGTATCAAGGATGCCTTGCGCAGTTTGGAGTTGAGGCGTCTGTTTCTTCTGGTGAACCTTCCCAAGTGCCTACAAATGAGGAAGTGAAGGCTGCTGCGCAGGATCAGACGACGGGAAGTACCTCATCTTCTTCAGGAAGGGTTTATCAGTTTAGCTCCGCCCAGTTAGAGAAGGGATTTACTGTTTCTTTGAGACTTGGAGAAGGATTTGAAGTTCCTTTTGAAGGGAAAAATTATTTGTATGTTTTAAGCGCTCTTTCTGCTGATTCTGCCACTTTATTGCGCAATGGGCAAAAGACCCTTCTTACTTTTGTAAAAAAAAACATTGATTTGAACAGTGACGGAAGCATAGATACTGTTTTTACTTTAGAGAGTGTTAAAAATCAGGTTGCGACGATCCGTATCGAGAGAGAGGTTGCTATTGAAACGTTTACTGCGCAAAATCCGCCTGCTCGGCAGGGAGATCAGAAAGTCCCTTCGCCTTCTTCTGCTGTTGATCAAGATCAAAAAGATGCGGGGAGCGATGCGGCGTTGAAGCTTTATATGATTATTACACTTGTTATTGTCTTTGCTATTGTAGGGATTGCAGGGTATATTGCATATCTGCATTTCAGGAAGAAGAAGGATTGAAGAGATTTTTTTAGAATTTTGCTGAATTTTTTTTTTGAAAAAGAAATAACCTCTTTTTCGATACGTGGGCTGATTCGGTAAGATTGGCTGGAGAGAAATTATTTCTTTGTGTACAAATTATAGCCCTTTAAAATGTTAATAGGAGAATTTAACTTGAAATACTATAATTTTGCTCTGTTTATTGATAGAGGAATTATGAAATTAACTCGTAACACGACTGCCTTTAGTTTGTGGCAGTTTACATAAGAAACCCTATTTCTTTTTTTCAATTCTTTTCATAGCTTCTTTGACATTCTTGATGAGCTGAGTCATGCTTTCGTCGAGCTGCTGCCTGTTTTTGGTGCCTGTGCAAACGAGCTTTCCGTTGCTGAATAGGAGGAAGGTGGTGTTGGGCTCGATGAGCTTGTAGACCAATCCAGGGAATTGCTCTGGTTCGTATTCGGTGTTTTCTAGTTCTAAAGCTAAGATGTTGAGGTTAAGATTTATGTTAATGCTGCCGGAGGCGACGATGTTTTGCACTTCTATTTTTGGCTTATCAGTGATTTTTACGTTGATCTTTTTTAATTGCCTTATCACTGACTGGATGACTTCTTTGACCTGGGCTATGGATTTTGTGCCTGTGCAGACGAGTTTTCCCGAGGAGAAGACGAGGACTGCTGATTTTGGCTTTTTTACCCTGAGGACGAGGCCGGGGAATTGCTCTGGATTATATTCAGTGTTGCTTTGCGTTCTAGCTAATTTTGTGAGAGAAATGGGTTTTCCCAAGGCAGTGGTTGCAACGATATTCTGGATTTTGAGGGAAGTGTCAGGCATGGTTATTTATAAAGAGGGGTGTTTATAAACCTTTTTGGAATGGGGTTTTACATCTTCCTGTTATCAGGAAAAACCAGAAGACTCCACTTTTTAATGCGGAGATGAATGGTGGTTTTTCATGAGCTTAAAAATTCGCTGTGGAAAAAATCTCCGAACAGACTTCGCCATGTCAAAAACCATCGGTTTTTGAGCATGTCGGAAATCATCGTGATTTCCGAGCACTCTTAGAAATCTTTGATTTCTGAAGCCATCAGAATTCCGAAAAGGAATTCTGAGGTTTATGGCGGAGTCGGAGATTTTGCGAATTTTTATGATTCTTACTGATTTTTTCAAAGAACATGTAAGCATGAAGAAAGGTTTTTAAGCTTCTTTTTTCTGGGAAAGATATGAAGAAGCTTACTTCGGTGAAATTAGCTCCCCAGAAGACAGAGGAAGACACTTGCTCCTGCGGGAAATCCTTGAGCCAGTGCTCATGCGAAGATGGGAAAGAAGAAGGATGCGGATGCGGGCATTGTTCATGTTAATTCTTGCGGATTTACATACGGCCTTTCCTTTTTGTGCAATTGAATTATAGAAAATTCTGATGATTATGTGATGGTTTATTCAGAATTTTCTATCTGTATAATTCTGAAAAATGTTGATGTAACCAACAGAATTCTTCATAACTCATTTTCCCCCTTCTTAATTCTTGGAATATCTATTTTATAAGTGCAAGCACGAAAACTGCTCTCGAATTTCCATTTCCTTTAATACATCTCTGTGAAATGGAAATTCTCGGCTTCAGCCCACAGATGAAGTGCCCATCCATCATCATTTTTAGGACAAAATGCACAGGAAACCTCGCCCTTTGGGGCGAGGAGGATGTCATACACAACACCTTTAGTTCAGTAATTTCGATACATACGGCCCGTCTTTTTTATATCCTAGTTTCTTGATGTAGTACTCTTTAACACCGATGCCTGCTATTACTACGACTTTATCTTTTTTGCGCTCTTTTGATAAAGCTTCTGCTTTAAGCATTAATTGCTTTCCATATCCTCTGTGTTGCTGGGAGTTCTCTTTTGGGTTTTCTTTGAGAGGAAGGGCTTGAGAGAAGACGTGAAGCTCCCGGATGATGGCTGTTTTTTCAGTCATTTCTTTTCTTAATTGCTGAGATGGAAAACGGAGGCGGCAGAAGCCGACTAATCCATTATTCTTTTTATCTTCTATGGAGATGAAAAATTCTTTTCCTTTGCTTGAGTTGTATTCTTCAACAGTTATTTCTGGATTTTCTACTTTTTTTCTGCCTGATTCCCTGCATCTGATACATTGGCATTGGATGTTTCTTTTTTTGCATAGGGCTTCGACTTCTTGGCGGAGGTTGGTTTTTATTGGACCTGATGCGATTACTGTGGAGGGGATATCTCTTTGGATGCGCATGATTCTGCACCATTTTGGGATGAAGCGTTTTGCCTCTGCGATGATGTCTGCGGTTTCTTCTACTGTTAATGGTTTGTAGGCTCCTGATTTCCATTGAGCGTATAATGGAGTCCCAGGAAGGACAAGGCAGGGATAGAGTTTGAGCATGTCTGGTTTGTAATCTGGATTTTGGAAGAGCTCTTTTATTTCCTGGAGCATGGCTGCTTTTGTTTGGCTTGGCAATCCTAGCATGACGTGAGCGTTTATTTTGAAGCCAAGGTCTTTTAGGATTTGGAAGCTTTTTTTTGTGTCTTCTAAAGTGTGGCCTCGATGCGTTGCTTTTAGAATGTTGTCGTCGAGGCATTGGACTCCAAGCTCTACTCTCGTGCAACCGAGGCGGAGCATTTCATTTCCCTGTTCGAGGAAGCCCCAGTCTGGTTTTGTTTCTATGGTTAATCCGATGCAACGGACTTGCGCACTTTCATTTCTTTCCTGCTCTTTTTCCAAGGAGGTTTCTTTTTTTAACTTGAGCAACTTTTCCTGTATTTTTTTGCTTCTTTCAGGAGAGTTGATATTGCTTGGAAGCTCAAAGAATTTTTTGAATTTTTTTATCTGGAGTTTTCTGCCTTTGTAGAATACTACAGAGAAATCGTTCATGGCTTTGAGGATGTATTTTACGACGTATTCTTGGTATTCTTTGTTTAGGGCAGGGAAGGTTCCTCCCTGTATGATGACTTCTACTTTTTCCGCAGATTGGTTCATACATACATATTGCTCGAGGCGGTTGAAGACGATGAGATAAGGATCGTAGTTGTTTCTTATAGCTCTCATGGTTGAAGGCTCCTTGCCTGTGTAGCTTTGAGGGGTGTCGCCGAAATAACTTCCCGGACCTCCAGGGCAGAACGTGCATTTTCCATGCGGGCATCTTTCTGGTTTGGTCATTACTGCGATCGGGGCGACGCCGGATAATGTCCGGACTGACTTTGTTTTAATATCGAGGCCTGTGTTGAGGAGGATGTCAGAATCTCGAGGCAAGTTTCCGAGATGATATTTTTTTGCAAGCTTGATTTTGAGATTTTCTAATTCTGGTTTTGAGATTTGCTTTCCTTTTGCAAGTTTTTTTATTTCTTTGTAGATAGGGTCCATTTTTTTAACAACTGCGAGGAATATTTAAATGATTGTTTTTCTTTTGTTATGGATATTCTTAAACCTGTTCCTCGATGGTATTGGATAGCCAAGTATGTTTTTCTTTTGTTTGTGGTTATGTTTGTGGTTTTGTTTAAAATTTTTATGTCAGAATTGAAAACCGCAGACTTTAGTCTGCGGTAGTAGTCAATCTTGTTTTCAATTCTGAACATCCCCAAAATCGATGGGCCTGTCACAAACCACACCTTTTAAGGTGTGGTGGCCCATCGATTTTGTGATACTTGGAGGGTTGATTCTTGGAGAAATTATTGCTCTTTTTCTTGTTGCTTTGCTAGCACTTTTTGAACTTTGGGTATGGGTTGTGAGGAAGAAACCTTTATTGAGTAGATAATTGGGCATCGGCTCTGTTGAAAATGTCCTTAGGGTAAAACTTAATCTACCCTAAGAACGTGTTTATCATAGGGTGATAAACATGGAAAAAGAGGTGAAGTTAGTTAAAAAGCTTAAGCGTTTGCTTAGGCAAATAGGTTGTCCAAGATGGCTGCACCATTTTGGCCCGAAGAAGTACGAAGCGTATCAGCATATTTTGGTTTTGATGCTGATGCAGATTTGTCCTTCTCTTTCATTGAGAAGAGCGTGCAAACTTCTCAATAATTTCGGATTTTCTGTTCCAACCTACTCGGCAGTATGCAAACTCAGGCAGCGATTACCCTTCCAGATTTTGGAGAGTATCTTGAAGGTGAGTGCTGGAGCCAAGCACGAGAAAGTTGCAATTGATAGCACGGGGTTTAGCCGAACCAATCCTAGCTATCATTATATTAAAAGGATTTGCCGTCGGAAAGCTATCAAAAGATTTGCTAAACTTTCTGCTCTTTTTGACATCAAGAGCAAAAAGTTCATTGCTCTTAGAATCAGGAACAGGGCAAGGCATGACAGCAAAGATGCAAAATATCTCTTAAAAAAAGTGAACTTGAAAAAATTGTATGGTGATACTTCTTATGATTCTGAATGGCTTCACGAGTATTGTTTTGACAGAAAGATTCAAACCTACATCAAGCCTCGCAAGAATGTCAGACGAGGCTTTTACAGAAAGAAGCAAATGAAAAAGTATTCTGAAAAAGAATATCATCAGAGGAGCTTAATGGAATCAGGATTTGGGAGTTTGAAGAGAAAGCATGGTGGATTTGTTTCTGGAAAGAATATCAAGAGCATGAAGACCGAGATTTACTGTAAGGCAATAGCTCATAATCTCTCTCTACGAGAGAGATTTTCAACAGAGCCTTGGGCATCCATAATTTTATAAAACCATTGTATCTCTTCATGGTATGTTTAAAGCAAATGAGGTTTTTTGCGCATTATCCATGATACAACTGAGGAGGAATTATGTTTAAAGCAAATGAAGTCGGCCACGTCTTACTTGCGATTGTGGTTTTTGGGCTTGTAGTGAGTTTTGAGAGCCTTTTCCGAACTGATTTTTCTGTTGGATTTTTGGCTTTTTTATGGGCGCTGCTTTTAGGGGCTGTGGTTATTCTGGTGAATGTGGTAACGAAGAAGGTTGTTGCTTATATTTTAGACTCTGAAGTTGAGCTGAAGACGTGGACGTGGCAGAGATATTGGTATCATGAGAGAAGTTATTTGAAGAAGCCTATGCCTTTGGGATTTATTCTTCCTTTGATTCTTTCCATTATTACTTTAGGGTATGTGAAATTTCTTGCTTTTTTGGAGTATGATATGTACGCCTCAAAGAGCAGGGCGAGCAAGAGGATCGGGCATGTGCGCTACTCTGAGCTGACAGAGACGCATGTTGGCGCTGTAGGGGGATTTGGGATTCTTGCGAATCTTGTTCTTTCTCTTGTTGCCTATTTCCTGGGTTTTGGAGAGGTTGCCAGGTTGAGCATGTATTATGCTTTTGCGAATATTTTACCTTTAGGGAAGCTTGATGGAGTGAAGATCTTTTTTGGATCTCGCGTAGCATGGTTTGTTTTGGCTATTGTGTCTGCGATCGGATTAGTGCTGAGCTTGAGCGTGGTTTAATTTTTTTTATGTTAGAATTGAAAACCGCGGACTTTAGTCTGCAGTAGTAGCCAATCTTGTTTTCAATTCTGAACACTTCAAAATTCAAAGAATTTTGAGAGCTGTCAGAAATTTTATTTTTGAAGTCCCCAAAATCGAGGGGCCCTGTGACAAACCGCGCCTTTTAAGGCGCGGTGGCCCATCGATTTTGTGATAAAGGGCTGATTATGTCCTCGTATATCTTTACCTCGGGAATTGATAAGGGAAATGGTTGACTAACATATGCAATTAACTGACTCGAAGTGCAACGAGGTTTCCGGTTAATCGCTGTTATGTCTCCCGACGACTAGGGGAAAGAGAGATCAGTGGAGCAAAATCCTGAAAGGATATTGCAGAATTTGTAAGTATATAGCATAGACGATAAGATGTTTTGCTCCTATTTTTATCGTCGAGTTGAAAATATCAATTACGTGTAGTCTCATTCATTTTTGAGAGTCTAATAAAACAGGTATAAAAATTATCGACGAGAGAATTATTGCATTATTCCGTAGGGCGTCTCTTTCAATATAGTCCACGACGAACTATATACTTACCAGAATTTTAGTGTTATTAGTATTAATTTTGAAGTAGTAAATTAACCAAAAGACTTATAAAGATCAGATTTATTCTTTTTCCTATGCCTGGAAAAAAAATCAATTTGATAGGAAAAATAAGAGATTATACTATCTTCGGTGGTGGAGTAGGTACTTTAGTTGATGGAGCAGTTAGAATTACAAATAATCCTCCAGAGCATGTGTTAAATTGGAATAATTTAAACAATAGCCAATTACAATTCGGGTATATTGCAGTTATTCTTGGTGGAGCTGCCGTGGCTTATGGTATAGAAAGAATTGTTAAATATAGTAGAGAATAAATCTTTCGGTTTCTATCTTTTAGTTTGAATTATACCTCATTTGTTGTATACTTTCTTTTGATTACTGATGAGAATTGGATTTATTTAATGCGGGATGTATCCGGTCGTGGCAACACATTTATAAATCTCTTCATCTTTTTCTTCAGATGAAAAAAGAGAGGCGCAAGAAAGGAATTTCTTCAAGGAGTTTTTGGATTATTTTGCTTGTTCTTGTCGTTATTGGTTTTGGGGGATGGATCATCATGAGTTACGGCAAGATTGGCGGCTTTATCATTAATAGCCAAACTCCTTCGCCAAGCCTCTCTGCAAAAGATTCTTCGACTCCTTCTCCAACCTCAAAAGAACCTTGCAAAGATACTGATGGAGATTCTCCTACGAAGCCGGGATGCGTTAAATCATATACTGACAACTCATGCTCTACGCAGGGAGCTTATGATGCTGATGTATGCGGAAAAGACGAAAAGGGAAATCCTACGATTACAGAACAATTATGCAAGAGGCAGGATTGGTTTCATAAAGCAACCTGCGGCATTGAAGAATGCTGTGAGTACACCTCCTCTAGAACGATCACTTGCAAAGATGCCTGCATTGCAGATTGCAAAGAAAAAAATATCTTTGCTGATCCAAAGATGTGCGAAAAAGCGTTGACAGAAAATAAGTGCTTAGAGGGAAACGAGCAGAAGGTTGATTGCGGGGCGCAGTGGAAAGGTGTGCAATCGGCTCAATGCAGCTGTTCCTGGACTGTACGGCTTTGATGCTTTGACCATTTTTTTTGCATTATCAAAAGATTTAAATAAGACACTTTCCCTTTTGAGAAGGGAGGTGCTATTATATGGCAGTCCAAAAGACGTATGCAATTGTTTTGGGTATTGTGCTGCTCCTTTTAGGTATCTGGGGCTTTATTCCAGGACAGGCCCCTATTCTGGGGATCTTTGGCGTGAATACAGCACAGAATATTCTTCATTTAGCTGGGGGAGCACTAGGACTCTGGCTGGGCATGAAGAACCCAAAAGGATTTAATCTCTGGCTAGGATGGATCGCATTGGCTGTGGGAATCTTAGGATTTATACCTGTTGCAAGTGATCTTCTTGTCAGAATCTTTGATATTAACTCGCGAATCAGCTGGTTACATATTGCAGTTGGTGTTGTTTCATTATTAGTGGGATACGCTGTAAAAGAATAAACCTTTATTTTTTTATTTTTTTGATATTTTATTTACAATGCCTCAGAGCGATTTTAGCGATAGTTTTCTTTTTGGATTTTTTTCTAAGGGTAAGAAAATTACCTCTGTTTTAGCTACGTTGCTTTTGTTTGCTGGTTTTGTTTTTGCCTTTTTACCCCATACTACTCATGCTACACTTGGTTTTGATAAAGAAAGTTATTTGATGCATACCGTATTAGGAATGGGCATTGTAGTGATCGCTTTGCTTTTATTAGTGTGGAGCAGCGGGGCGAGGATTTCTTTTAAGAAATAAATATTATTGTACTCACGTTACGTTGCTTATGGAATAGCTGTTACCTGCTCTAAATCTGAAAGAGCTTCATCTAAGTGGTCTGAGGTAAGATCTTGAATCTGTTCTTGGGAGAGCTGGTCTGGCTGTTTTTGGATTTGCTGGGCAGTTTGTTCCTTGATTTTGAATTTGACAAAGATAAAGGCAGCTATGAGGATGATCAGGAAAATCGTTATTGTTATTATGAGCGATTTTTTACCCATTTGACTCTCCTTTACGCGTTTTCATGAGACTTGTCCATAAGTTACGGACATCTTGGATGATCTGCTTCATTTCTTCTTTTGTTTTTGCCTGGTTGAAGGCTTGTTTCTTTAATTCTATCTGGACTACGAAATCGATAATATCCTCTTTGTTGAGGAGGTTTTTTTCTTCGAGCATTTCTGCCTGTTCTTCTAAGTTGTAGAATCGGAGTTTTATTAAGGTTAAAAGGCGCTCGTTTTTTTCCTGCTTGTTTTGCGCTTTATCGATCTCTACTTTTTCTTTGAGGCAGGAGTATCTTTCATTGAATGAAGGATATGCCCAGCAGGGGCTGACGGTTCTATAGAGATTGTAGCAGGCGGTTGAGGATGTTGGGTTTTTGCGGGTTCTGCACTCTTCTGGAAAGAAATTTTCATATTCATTCTTTTCTTTTTCGAGATTGACTCTGCAACGCACTCTGTCTTTGAGATCCAGGAGACCGCCGCATTTGAGGGCGTTAGGATCTATGGAAGAGAGGCTTGCAAATTCTGTGCAGTTAACCCTTGAGTAGATATACCTTTTTCCCAAGCATTTTTTGTGGATGACTTCAAAAGTTTTGATTCCTTCGTTGACTGGAATAGCAATGACGATTTTATTACTGTCTTTTTTGATGGAAAGGTTTTTGAGTTCTGGGCTGTAGCTGTTTTTTTCGTAGCTAAGGATTTTTTGGTCTAAGCCGTAGTTGAATTTGAGATTTTCTATAGAAGAGTCATTGTAGATATCGAATCCGGAGAAGATGCCTGATTCATTCTTTATGCAATAGGCATTGAGGATGGAGACAATACTGCAGGCGAATTTGAAGCCCGGGCAGGTGAAAATCCTGGTGATACCTTGGTCGTTGGTTATATTGTAGTCTCCTGGCTCTTTGAAGAGCAATTCTTGGGAGCGGAAGTTGCCTGAGCTGTCCCATGTTCCGGGGGCTTCGATGCGCTTGTTGGTTTTTATGAATGTTGCTGTGATGTTTTGGGGCTTGTACATTTGGAGGGTGATAGAACCGTCTTCATAACAGGTGATTGCAGAAAATGTTGTTCCTCCTGATGCTCCGGTTGAGCTTCCTGTGCTTCCTCCTGAGCCGCTGTCTCCTCCACCACCTCCGCCGACTGCAAGGACGAGAGGGAGGAGTGCAAGAAAGACGATTGTAATTATTACAGAGACTCTTTTCATGCTTTTTTGAGGGTTTTGCTGTTTAAAAGGCTTTTTGAAAAGAATGCACTCCTTGCCGATACTGAGATTATCTTTTTCCTTTTTTGAAACCTCAGAATTCCACTCGTTTAGAACGAGTGGTTAAACTATAGCTCGTGGAACTTCAGAAATGCACGAAGCATTTCTGACAGCTTTCAAAATTCTTCGAATTTTGAAGTTCTGACGGCTTCAGAAAGCATTGCTTTCTGATAGTGCTCGGAAATCTCAAGTATTTCCGACATGATCAAAAACCATTCGAAGAGTGGCGTTATCATTCCACCATTCTTTGACTGGTGGTTTTTGACAAGCGCAGGGCACCGCGCTCTTTTGGAGCGCGCCTCGCTGAAGGCGAGGTTTGTGCCCTGTGATTTATGTCTGAAAAGAGTATTTTCTCTCACATTATTTTCGCATGTTTCTCTTATATAGCTTATGAATATCTGTTATGGAATAGACCTTCATCAATCTGGCTATCTCTCCCATCGCCATAATCCTTATATGCCTCCTTCTCTTTTGTTGAGTGAATGGAGTGACATAGATTCTCTTCATTTAGGGTATAGTTTGTTATCCTAAAGTAAGCACAATTTTGTTACCACAGTAAAGTTTATAAAGGCAGGAAAGTTCGCTTAAAGATAAATAACCTAAATTTAAAAATGGAATTCAGCAAAGTATTGGTTTTCTTTTTAGCAATCTTTGCAGTAGCTGCTACAGTGAGTGCTATCAGCATTACTGACAACCCAGCAACGTCGCATTTCCAGGTCAGTGTCAAAGGACTTGATCTTGAAGACGGGGCTGTTGTCAATGTTTTTGCTGGAGAGACAATTCCCTTGAGAGTTGCCTTTAAGGCTAACGAGAATGCAGAGGATGTCAGAGTGCGAGCCTGGGTTTCCGGGCATCGGTCTGATATCATGGACTCTACCGAGCGATTTGACGTGATCAATGACACTTGGTATACCCATCTGCTTTCTTTGAAGATGCCTGAAGATGTCGACCCTATTGATGACCTTGTTTTGGTAATTAGGGTAGAGGACAAATTCGGCAGCTTTGAGAAGGAATTCAACTTGAAGATTCAACGAGAATCTTTCAATGTTGAACTGATCTCTGTCGAGACTCAGGGAACTGTAACTGCCGGCGAATCCTTTAGTGTTGACCTTGTGGTCAAGAACAGGGGTTCGAAGGAGTTAGAGGATCTCTTCGCTGTTGTTAGAATACCTGCTCTCAATATTGAGAAGAAGGTATACTTCAGTGATATTGACCCGACTGATGAAGAAATCATCATTCGAGACAACAATATCATTGTGAAGAACAGTGATCGAGAAGATTCTGCCCAGAGAATGATTTCTCTGAGCATTCCGGAAAGTGCGAAACCTGGTGTTTACGCTCTTGAGGTAACTGCATACAATGCAGATGTCTCAGAGAAGGTAACCAAACAGTTCGTAGTTACCGAGTCTCAGGCGAAGAGTGATGTACTTGCGGCAGTGACTTCGAAGGAAGCAAATGTAGGGCAGGAAGCCACTTTTGACCTTATTCTTGTGAACCAAGGATCAAGGAACAAAGTGTTTGAAATCATGCCTGAAAGTGTTTCCGGCGTTACTGTGAATGTTGATGAACCGATCGTCAGTGTTTCTGGAGACTCCAGCAAGGTTGTCAAAGTACGAGTGACTCCTAATAAGGCAGGCACCTACAACTTTGGCATCAATGTGGACTCTGAAGGAGCATTGGTGAAGCGCGTAAGCCTGGCAGTGAATGCGGGAGGACAAACCTTAGACAATTCTATTGTTGTTTTGACAGTAGTCTTGGCTATTATTTTTGTAGTCCTCTTAGTCGTATTGATTGTCTTGCTGACAAGAAAACCCTCTAAAGAAGCCGAGGAAAGTTACTACTAAACTCTTTTTTTTCTTTTTTTCTTTTTTTTGTAGTTCTTTAAGGGGCTTATTGCCCTTTTTTCCCGGTCATGCTCTGTAGATGTTGCGGAGCGAGCTGCGAGAAGATTATCAGAAAAAGCCAGAAGACTCCATTTTGTCAAGAACCATGCCATGGTTCTTGAGCACCATCAGAATTCTCATTAAGAATTCTGAGGTTAAAAATGGAGATGAATGGGGGCTTTTTGTGAGCCTAAAAATTCGCTGTGGAAAAAATCTCCGAACAGATTTCGCTATTTATAGCGGAGTCGGAGATTTTGCGAATTTTTATGATTGAGAAGTTTGCACGCTCTTCTCAATGAAAGAGAAGGACAAATCTGCATCAGCATCAAAACCAAAATATGCTGATACGCTTCGTACTTCTTCGGGCCAAAATGGTGCAGCCATCTTGGACAACCTATTTGCCTAAGCAAACGCTTAAGCTTTTTAACTAACTTCACCTCTTTTTCCATGTTTATCACCCTATGATAAACACGTTCTTAGGGTAGATTAAGTTTTACCCTAAGGACATTTTCAACAGAGCCGGTTAACACGCAACCTTTATTATCTCTTTTTTCTTTCTTCCTGCATGCTGAAAAAAGAGTTTATCGCGGAAACATCAAATTATCAAAAACTGAAGATTTTTATCATTACTGTTGGGGCGCTCTTTGCCCTTATCAGCTTGTCAATCCCTGCAGTCTCATTTTTTGAGAGGAACAATGTTTCTTCCTATCAGGCTGTGAAGCTCTTTTTCAAAGAAGAGATCAAAAGTCCTTCGATGCCCAGTCTCTTCTACCTTGCTTTCATCGGCGACCTCTTTTTTATTCCTCTTCCTACAGAGCCGCTTATGATTCTCTCACTCCAAAAGGGCAATCCTATTGTTCTCTCTTTGATTATCCTCCTCGCAGGACTTCTTGCTGGAAACTTAGTCAATTATTTCGCTGGAGAAAAATTAAGCAGGTTTGTTTTCGTCTTCCTTTCAAGAAAAAAAGTTTATGCATCTAGAAGATGGGTGCATCGGTACGGCTCTTATGCAATTTTTATTTTCAACCTTGTCCCTGTTTTCCTGCCTTCGCCTCTCCTTTCGTTCGGTCTGGGAATAGCGAAGTACAATTTTTTTCGCTTTCTCATTTTTACTTTCTTAGGAAACATTATAAAATTTGCCGCAATTATCGCACTTTACTTTTTGTTCAAGGGCCAAATCTCGTTTTGGTAGAGATTGCTCAAGGTTTTAGGTTTTGAGGAGAGCTCAATTAAATCTTTGTATATCATTCATATTGCTCTGTTCATTGATAATGGGATTATGAAATTAACTCATCCTGATCTTTAGCAACCTTTTTATAATCCCGCTTCTTTCTCCTTCTATGGAAAGTCTTAGAGAAGGAGTCGATCCCTTGGAGAAGACGCTGAATGCAAAAGAGTTGATAGGTATTTCGGTCATTTCTCAAGAGGGAGATCCTTTGGGGAAAGTTGCACATGTTAGAATTAATCCTAGCGCAATGCATATTGAGGGATTTCTCATTTCCAGAGGAATCTTTCGCGAACCCTGGTATGTGGGAAGAACCTATATTGAAAAAATTTCTGCGGCATCAATTATCCTTACTATTCAGCCACTCATGCTTCTTAAGGGGAAGAGAGTCGTGGATGCCGAAGGAAAAGTGCTCGGAAAAATCAAGGAAATTGCAAGAAACGGTGATGCGAATGTGCTCAAGAGCATCATTGTTAAACACTTTTTCAAAAAAGAATTCTCTCTCCCTGCGAGTGCAATAGAGTCTGCAGGAAAATCAGTTCTCCTCAAAAAGTCCTATGGAGAAAAAACCCAATTTAGGAAATAGCTAATAAAAAATCCCAGCCGACCCAGAGGGCAGAGGTATTTTTAATCCTCCAGCTGGGAACGACGGTCGAGGCAGAGCCTCGGGGTATTCGACCCCGTTTGAGCAATAAAAAAGATTTAGAAAAGAGTATTGAAAAGCGAAAACTAAAAAGATCTGATCAAAGAATCCTATTGCAAATGATAAAACAAAATATTTCGATCAAAGAGCTTGAAAATGCGGTTACGTCTGACGATGTTCTCGGAAAAGAAGTGATTGATTCGAAAGGGGAATTTTTGGGTGTTGTAGAAAGCCTTTTCATTGACCCTGAAACCGTAGAAGTTGCAGGCATCGCTATCGATAAAGGCCTTCTTAAAAAAGGACTTATTATTGGAAAAAGCTATATCAAAAATATTGCTCCCCATGCCATCTTCCTTAACATTCAGCCGGCATATAATCTCAAGGGCATGATTGTTTTTGATCGCGAGGGGAAAAAAATGGGGGCAATCCGCGAAGTGCAGATTCATGGAACGAAGAATGAAATTGAAAATATTGTTATAAAGTCCAGCATTGGCGAACTTACTATTCCTTCAGAATATGTTAAACATATTGGGGATAATGTGTTTCTCAACGAAACAAAAGAAAACCTCCTCAAATTAAATCAGGCATCTTAAAACTCTTTTTTGTAAAGTCCAACCTGTAATAAAGAAATTGCCTAAAATTTCGCTATCTCCCCAGCAAGCTAAGGGGTATTTCCACGAAATTTTTCGCTTCGCGACCAACAATTTCTGTCTCCAAGAAAAAATAGATATTTTTTCAGGGCCATTCAAAATCATAGATTTTGAAGGTTTAAAATCTGCCGCGGCAAGCTGCGGGGCATCAAACCCAGATTTTAAAATGAAAAAGGAAATAGTTGATTAGCGTGAAGGGCTATAACTTTCTCCTCTGGAACTGATGAAGAACATGAGCAACCCCTACTTTTTTTCATTCCCGGGGTTGACACCTCAAAGTCTTGGATCTTGCATAAGGGTAAATACCTTTTTATTCCCTTTAGGGGTTTAATACCCCGATGCTCTGCATCGGTAATTATTTTAGTTTTTAAGTTGATACCCCGGAGCTCTGCTCTGGTGGGAGAGTTCATTTGTTGAGTAAAATATCTAAAAGATCAAGGCCTGAATTCCATTACTAACTTTCCATCTTTCAGGCCATAACCCAAAAGCGGGGAATTTAAGGGAATTAATTTGAAGAAAATTTTATCAGGGGCAATGGCCTTGATTTCGATGCTGCTTTCAAGCTTGCTGATAATAATGTCTTCTAGCTTCTGCACGCCTGGAAGAGCAATCTCATAGACGATCTTCTGGCTTAGCCTCCTCACAGAGGTTTCAGCCTCCTCTCTCGGAAGAAGAGAAAGCTTCTTTTCCATTTCTTCGCTTATCCTTATTTTTCTTACTTCGTTCTTCTGAGCCGCAATTGCAGGCTTCCCTCCAAGAGCAATATGGATGCTGACTCCTTCTTGAAAAGGAATTTTTTCTCCTGTATCTGTTTTGCGCAGCTGCTTGTCTAATTCCTTCATTAATCCTCGGACAAGAAAATTGAACCCTAACGGCAGGGAGTCATGACCTCCTAAGAGGCCAAAATCCTGCTGCAGTTCTTCGTGGCTTTTTGCGCTCCCGCAATGGGGGCAATATTGGTACTTGCTTTTTACTTTCTTCCCGCATTGGTGACACTTTTTTCCAAACATCTTTTTAAAAGAAAATGAAACTTTAAAAACCTTTTTGTCTTCCTATGAAGAACATGGAAACAAAAGAACTTGTAAAAAAGTATGATATTAACCTTGAGCAACTGGAAGAAGAACAAAATAAGCTTGCTAAACTCGTTAAGATCAAGGATGCTATGGATTTCACGCATGCGACCAAAATTGCGGGAATCGACAATACTTTTTTTCAAAATCAGATTGTTTCAGCTATCGTAGTCTTGGGAGAGGAAAATGAAATTCTTTATCAAGAGTACGCACAGCGGAAAATTAAATTCCCCTATCTTCCTGGATTCAGAGCTTACCGGGAGCTTCCAGCCATGCTTGAAGCCTATGACAAACTAGAGGAAAAACCCGATGTTGTTCTTATTCCTGGCCATGGCATTGCCCATCCCCGGCTCGGTCTTGCTTCACATTTTTCTATAGCCTCTGGAGGCATCCCGACTATTGGACTTGCGAATGCACTTATCGAAGGTTGTGAAATCAACGGGCAGGAAATACTTAAAAATAAAAAAATAGTCGGAAAATCCCTTCAGACAAAGCCTGGAAGCAAGCCTCTTTACATGAGCCCTGGAAATAATATCTCCATTGCTTCAGCGGAAAAGATTGTTCTCAAATATATTGTTCCGCCTCATAAACTTCCTGAACCGCTTTGGCTTGCAGGAAAATATGCAAGGAAGATTGCGGATGAGCTTCTCGATCATCGCAAGCTGCCTGAAGACTTGGGAGATGGTGGAACTACATAAGCGTTTATCGGCTTCTTATGATCAGGAGAATATTCTCGATTTGCTCAATGGCATGTATCCTTTGATTCCGAGGGTAGATACCTCAAGGTCTTGCCTTGGGGAAGATTCGTCCGTGGGACTTGGGTCTTGCCCAAGGGTAAACACCCTTTATATTCATGCAACGCGCGATGCAGTTCCTGCGCTTAATGGAATGAATTTTTTCTTTTGGAATCAAAAAAATTTGCAAAATCTCCGACTCCGCTATAAATAGCGAAGTCTGTTCGGAGATTTTTTCCACAGCAAATTTTTAGGATCCTGAAAAAACTTCCATTCATCTCTGCATTGAAAATGCAGAGTCTTCTGGTTTTTTCTTGATAAAGAAATTGTCTAAAATTTCGCTACCCTCGCAGCAAGCTGCGGGGTATCAAACCCCGATTTTAAAATCAAACTTGCAGTTCCTTTCTAAAAAAGAAGAACCATCAGCGAAGATGCACCTGATGATGCAAATGTGTATGGTTCCCGGGCATCTTCAGTTGGAGCAGAGGAGCAATGTGCGCAAAAGAAAACTTTTTTACTTTTCTTACTTCTTTAACCAAAGGCAGCATCACGACGGCAACAAGGCCTCGCAGGATTGCTGAAATCAGAAATACGAATAAGAAAATGTTCATAACGTGCAAGGGCAGGTACTCAATGAGAAGCCCTCCTAAAACCGACCCTGTAAAGATACCTATTCCAACAAAAAGATTTGTGTATGCAAGATACGCAGCACGCTTCTCCCGAGGAACTGCGTCATAGACAAAATTGCTTGAAGCAAGATTAAACGCTGCCCACCCAATTCCTCCAAGGAACATGGGAATAAGAAGATAGTAAGGATTCTGGCTGAAAATCCAGAGAAGGGGAAGAAGAGGGATGAGGATGCTTCCCAAGATCAGCGTCTTTTTATTTCCATACCGATCTGCAAACTTGCCCCACACCAGCATGAAGATCAGGATGGAGACTGATTGGCTTAAGCTGATAATTGTATACCATATGTAGCTTAGATGAAGCTCTTGAAGCATATAGACTGCAAAAAAAGGCGAGGCGATCATCACTGCAAAATTCAGCAGAGAAACATAGAGCACGAATCTTCCATAATTTGATGTACCGAGAGTGCGCGTGAAATGCCAAAAACCGTCGTGCAGTTTCCTGCCTTTGCCATCAGGATCATCATATTTCTTAAGCATTGCCAGCGAAATCAAACGAGCAACCAAAGCAACCATAAAGAGCAAGGAAAATCCGAGTAAAACTTTTCCTTGAGTTTTGAAGAGATCAAGGAAAAAACTTCCTGCAAGAGTTACCATGATCCCGGTTCCTCCGAGTAAAGCATTCCTTTTTCCAAAATACCTCCCTCTTTTCTCAGAAGGAACAATATCTCCCATCAGTGAAAACCATGCTAATCCCGTAATTGCGCCAAAAACTGCATACGATGAATAAAAAAGAATCAAGAGATAAGGAGAAAAAATTCCAAAAGAAAAGAGCCCTAAAATGATCAGCGGAAGGAGCGTCAATGCTTGCCAAAAAGCAGCCAGTACCATAACTTTTCTTCTTATAGACTTCTCCAGGGCTCGAGACCCTGAAAGCTGCGCTAAGGGCGGGAGAATTCCTGATGTTGAATTCAGGAATCCAATATGTGCGCTGTTTGCTCCAAGCGCGAGGGCGAAAGGAGTCATATATGTTTCAGCGATGATGGACATTACGGTTACAACGCTGCCCTCACTCAATCCAAGACGCATATTTCTGGCTCTTCTTTTTTCACCAAATTTTTTCATATTGAGAAGAGGAAACTTGTCTATTAAAAGATATCGCAAGGGAAACATGCTAAAAACAAAAAGAGCGCTTAATTTAATCGAAAAGAAATCCCTACAGCTCGCTGTTGTTGAGAGTGTATTCACTAACCGTATCTCCGCATAGCATATGTCTGCTTGTTTTATCCACTTATCAGAATCGTCTGCTTACGTCAGATTCTGGCTTCTCTATTTTACTCTTTGCGGAGGTACTGATTAAAAGCAAATCTTTTTAAGAAATCCTTTTCTTCAGGAAGTAAGGACCTGTAGTCTAATGGCCACGACGCTTCCTTCACATCGTAAGGAAACCAAGGTTTCCTTGACGTTCAACCATCCTTTTACAAAAAAAGGAAAATGAAAACGGAAGAGATTCGCAGTCCGATTCTGCGCAGGTCCATGTTCTCTCTGCGTCTACAGAGAAGAAAATATGAATCACGAGTCATAATGAGCTAGTCATCAAAATCAATGATGCAAGCAGTGAATGCACCGATTTTAGAAATACTAAAATCAAGATACCCCGCACCTGCATCATTTCCAGCAGCATCTCCATCTGAAAAAGTACATCCATCCGAACTCACGATAGCATTAACAGCATTGTTTCCATTCGTATCCTGAGTAGCACTAACAGAGCTCGTCCAATAATTACCTGCGTCAATATAAAATCGAAATACTCCGCTCGGTGTGTCAAGAGAAACTAATTTACTTAACCCTTCAATACGATGCCTGCTTACAGTACAGCCGTCTTCATCTCTACACAATTCATTCACAAGATTTCCATCAATCGTAGTAGAAGTTTTAGTTGCCACATGGTACCGTTTATGATTCACGTAGTAGGTATCAACAGTGCCTCCTGAATTTCTCACTGCTTCCGAAAGAAGATCTCCATCAACACGAGTATCTCCCTTAATATTGATGTCTCCAAGAATGGGTTTGCTCCAATCTATTTCGTCTACGCTATGCCCAAAAACAGCAGGATTTCCACCGCTTCCTGAAGGATTATACGCGTTCACCATCAACAGTCCAATTACAACGCCCATTACTAAAGATGAGAAATATAAATGCCTTTTTTCAATACGAATCGTTACCATAGCACTCTCTTTGGATAAAAAGGAAAGAGGGATTTATTAAACTTTCTATCGTATGGCAGGAAATACAGATGTTGAAAAATGTAAATGGAAGTGATCTTATGTCAGAATTGAAAACCGCAGACTTTAGTCTGCGGTAGTAGCCAATCTTGTTTTCAATTCTGAACACTTCATCATCAAAGATGATGAGAGCTCTCAGAAATCAAAGATTTCTGAATCTTCAAAATTCAAAGAATTTTGAGAGCTGTCAGAACTTTTAGTTCTGAAGTCCCCAAAATCGATGGGCCTGTGACAAACCGCACCTTTTAAGGCGCGGTGGCCCATCGATTTTGTGATTTCATATTGCAAAAACTAATACGTTTCCCTGAAAAACCTATCGTATTCTGCTTCCTACTTCAATATCCTTCTCCGGCGCAAGCAAGATAACACTGCTTTCGTCGTCATTTACTGCAGCAAGAACCATCCCCTCACTCTTTACTCCCCGGATCACTGCCGGGGCAAGATTCGCAAATACGATCACTCTCTTTCCTACAAGCTCCTCTTTGGAATAATGCTGCTTCAATCCAGCCACCAAGCTCCTCACTTCAGTCCCTAGATCAACTTCAAGGATATATAGTTTATCAGCTTTAGGATGATCTTCTGCTTTTTCGATCTTCCCTACAATTAGCTGCATTTTCTCCCACGATGAAAAAGGTATCATCTCCATCTTAAAATTCCTTCAATGACTTCTCCTCATTAGAAAAAAATATTTGCTCCATTTTAACGTCTCTTAAATTGCATCTTTCCATCAAAAAATCATAAAAATTCGCAAAATCTCCGACTCTGCCATAAATGGCGAAGTCTGTTCGGAGATTTTTTCCACAGCGAATTTTTAAGCTCATAAAAAGCCTCCATTTATCTCCTTTTTCAAAAATGGAGTCTTCTGGCTTTTTTGATAACAGGGGTTCCATCGGTTAGAGTAAGACTAAATTTTCTTGAACAAAATCTCGCTCTTGCTTACTGAAGCAACAGAAAGTGGTTTTTTAATGTTTTCTATACTCAACTGAAATCCAAGATGCTTTGCAATTTTCTCGCAAGACGTTGGCACAAACGGATAAAGCAAAAGAGCAACTGCCTTAATACTATCCAGTACCTCATAAATACTCTTTTTGTCTCCTGTTTCCCATAACTTTTTTTGCTGGACATGTTCATTGCAGTCGTCAATAAAAGCAAAAATTTCATTCAGCACCTTGTCAAATTCAAGATGATTAAATAATTTTTCTATCTTCTTTAGGTCCAATTTCTTGAGCAGATTATTTTTAGTATTCTCGAGCCCATGTTTCTCAGCAAGCGCGGTTATTCTGCTTACCAAATTGCCGAGTTTGTTCGCTAATTCATGGTTGTATCTTTCAACAAGCATCTTCTCAGAAAAATCTCCATCGTCTCCAAAAGGCGTCTCTCGGAAAAGAAAATACCTCACTGCATCAGCGCCTGCTATTTTTACCAGCTCGTCCACTTTGATTGCTTTCCCCCTTGATTTTGATATTTTTTCTTTATTCAATGTCCACCACCCATGCGCAAAAATCTTTCTTGGGAGTTCAATGCCTGCAGAAAACAACATCGCTGGCCAAATTACTGCATGAAACCATAGAATATCTTTTCCTACAAGATGCACATCAGCGGGCCAGAATTTTTTGAATAACTTCTCATCTTTTCCATAGCTAACGCCTGTCAGGTAATTGACTAATGCATCAAACCAGACATAACAGATGTGCTGTTCATCAAAGGGAAGAGAAATGCCCCATCGAAAACTTGTCCTCGATATAGAAAGATCCTGCAGCCCTTCTTTAACCCGATTTATAATCTCCTGTCTTCTTTTTGAGGGAGAGATGAACTCCGGGTTCTTTTTGTAATGATTAAGAAGCGCCTTTTGATATTTGCTTAAGCAAAAAAAATAACTTTCTTCCTTGAGCATTTCAATTCTTGTCTTATGGACTGGGCAACAACCTTCAGCTAAATCTTTTTCTGTATAGTAAGCCTCGCAGCCTGTACAATAATATCCTTCATAAACTCCTTTGTAAATGTCTCCTTGTTCAAAAACACGCTGCAAAATTTCTTTTACAACTTTTTCATGCTCTGGATCGGTAGTTCGAATAAATTTTGTATAATTGATATGCAGCTGTTTCCAGGCATCTTTAAATGAAGGAATTAAACTATCTGCAAAATCCTTTGGGTTCTTTCCCTGCTTTTGAGCAGCGCTTTCAATCTTCTTCCCATGCTCATCAGTTCCGGTCAAAAAAAATACCTCGTCATTCCTTAAGGCATGCCATCTCGCCAGGATATCAGCTGCTAAGGTCGTATATGCATGCCCTATATGAGGCACGTCGTTCGGATAATAAATGGGGGTCGTAACATAAAATTTCATGTTTTCATAAGCATAGGAATACTTTTAAAGATTCCCCTCTTCAAGAAATCATGAAAGTTACTGTTTTTGGGAGGGCCAATAATCTTCCAAAAGAAAAGATCGAAGCTTATATTCTCCTCAGCAAGGCCTTTCATTACTATACTAAAAGAGTCATCAAGCAAAAAAGAGGCCTTTCTGCGGATGAGATTGTACGGGCTGTAGGAAGCTACGCGGTTCATGAATATGGCATGCTTGCAACCACTGTGCTTAAAGAGCTCTCTCTCAATTATGCAAAAGACATTGGCGCTGTTGTTCATGAGCTTCTATCTATCAACTGGCTTGGATTGGATCCTGGCGACGAGATCAGTGATTTTTCCGCGCCTGCCTTAGAGAAAAAATATCAAAAATTCCTTGACGGAAAGTTTTCTATTTTGATTCAATAGATGCGCAAAATTTGCTTGCGCTGCGAAGCTTCCTGATGGAAGAAGATGCGCCAGCCGGGAGTCGAACCCGGGTCACGAGCTCTTTCCATATTTCTCTTTTGTTAGAGGTTGACACCATCGTCTTGTAAGGGAAGGTGAAGCGTCAGGAAGCCGTAGGTTTCCTACGCATGGGAAGCTCAGATACTAACCACTATACTACTAGCGCATAAAAAACCATAAAAACCCCTGCTAATAAACTTTATGATGCCCTTAAAAATTATTACTCTTGAAGAAGCATTGCTCTTAAGACGAGAACTCAAAGAGAATAAGAAGATTCTTGTTACCACTAATGGCACTTTTGATCTCCTTCATCCAGCTCATCTTGAAATCCTTGAACGCGCTAAAAATCATGGCGATATCTTGCTTGTCCTCGTTAATTCAGATTATTCGGTACGATTAAATAAAGATCCGAGAAGGCCTATCCTTCCTCAAGAAGATCGCATCAAAATTCTCTCTGCTCTCGAGGCGGTTGATTACACTCTTCTTTTCGATGAAAAAGAAGTCTTCCCTCTTCTTCAACAATTACAACCTGATATCCATGTTAAAGGTGGGACATTTATCCCTGAAAGAATCAAGAAAGAAAAAGAAATTGTCGAGTCCTACGGCGGAAAGCATCTTTCATTTCCTCTTATAGGAAATTATTCAACAACCCATATTATCGAGGAAATTTTGAGGAGATATAAGAGCTAAAATCCTTTCAAGCTAATTTTATTACTTTCTCAAAATGAACAGAACAATATAAATTATAGTCGCTCAAGTTAATTATCAAGAAAAAACCAGAAGACTCTGCATTTTCAATGCAGAGATGAATGGAAGTTTTTTCAGGACTTCATCATCAAAGATGATGAGAGCTATCAAAATTCAAGGAATTTTGAAGTCCTAAAAATTTGCTGTGGAAAAAATCTCCGGACAGACTTCGCTATGTCAAAAACCATCGGTTTTTGAGCACCATCAGAATTCCTTCTTGGAATTCTGAGGTTTATGGCGGAGTCGGAGATTTTGCGAATTTTTATGATGCTTAATTATTTTTTAAAGGAGATAATATCATCATTTCTTTTGTTTCGATGTTCTCTTTTTTTCATATTAAAAAAAGCGAATCACGTCCAGCCCAAGCCAGTCATCACTCTCAAATACCAAGCATCCTCTTTCACTCTTCTTCCAGAAATCTTCGCTGCAATCTTCTTATACGCTCGTGCAGCTTTGCTTCTTGGGTGAGTATAAACTAATGCATTTTTCAGCGCAAGAGCTTCCCTGACTCTCTTATCTTCGGGCACAATTCCTAAGATCGGCTTTTCCAAAAGATCCTTGATATGCGACAAAGGCATCTCGCTTTTTTCTCCGGTGTAACGCGTGAGAATAATGCCCTTCACATTCTTTCCCAAACCTTCTGCAACCTTAATGGTTTTTAGGGCATCAGTTACCGAAGGCATTTCTGGATTCGTTACTACAATTACATCATCACAGGCAACAAGAGCAGCAACAGCCTCTTCTCCTAAGCCTGCTGAAGAGTCCAAAATAATATATCCCTTTTCTTTCCGTAATTTTTTTGTGACTTCCTGCAACTTGCTGAATCTCACCCTGTCTAGTTCGCGCACGGAAAGTGAAGAAGGCATAATCTTCGTCCCTGACTCGTGTTCGTAAATCGCCTCCTCAAGCGGAGCTTTTCCTAAAAGAATATGATTCAGGCTAATTGGTACGATAGGAGCCCCTAAATGCAACCCTATATTAGGAGTAGTCAAGTTCGCATCAACAACCATCACTTCTTCGCCTAAAGCGCGCAAAGCAACTCCAAGATTAATCGCAGTTGTTGTCTTTCCGGTTCCTCCCTTTCCCGAAGTTATTGTAATTACTTGTGCCATATTGAATGCAGAAGAAATTGCTTTAGCATGCTATGATATCTGTTTGAAACCATTTTTAGTGCAGAAGAAATTGCTTTAACTTGCTTATAAACTTTTCCAAGAGACCATGATACTCCTTCAGTTTGTCCATATTAATGTCAACCCATCCGCCTCGGTACAGCACTTTAAGAGTAATATTCTTCCGGAACTCGCTTTCCCTGACTTTCTCTAGTTTATCAATGACTGAAAAGAATTCATATAACTCCAGAACATCTAAAATTTCCTTTTCTTTTTTAAAAATTTCCTTAACCGCCTCTATTTTCTTCCTTGGAACCGAAGGAAGCTTACTGATGAGTTTTTTCTTTTTCGCTTTTTCAAGCAGGCGGTCAAAACTGCATTCAATAAGGCTTTTCCAGCGCGCAATCAAGTTGAGAATAACATCAGCAGTCTTTGTGTATTTGAGGCTTACATAAAGAAGATGATCTGCGCTAATCTTCTCTTGCATAATTCTTTCCATGGTATACCCGGACGCTAGGGATGGCTTACGGCGGTCGGGGATTGCTCCTAACGTGGATAATTAACAATACCTTGCTCTTTTTATACCTTTCTACCTCTCCTAGCTCTGTTGAAGATGCCTTTAAGCGGGAGAAGTGCATTTGTAGATTGCCTCATACTTTGTTAATATCTTATGTCGGAATTGAAAACCGCAGACTTTAGTCTGCGGTAGTAGCCAATCTTGTTTTCAATTCTGAACATCCCCAAAATCGAGGGCCTGTGACAAACCGCGCCTTTTAAGGCGCGGTGGCCCATCGATTTTGTGATTGGGGATTTGAGTTTACCTCCTTTTTGCCATGAAGATACAGTTTTTCCTGCAAGATACGCTTGTATTTGTGCCAGAGTATTCTCTTTTGTTAGAAGCACACTCATCTCTTGTTTTTTTTTGGATAGTATGTCAGACCGATGATTGCGAAGACTATACCTGCAATTATTGAGATTATTCCAAGATAGAGTGCGGTTTTCTCTTCGAAGAACTTAAAGAGCACTGCGCTCAGGATAAAGAAGGAAAGAGCTGTCCTAATGAAAGAGAGCATGGTTCTTTCACGAGCCAGGGTTGTTCTTCGCTGATCAAGCGCGACTATTTTATCTTTTTTCTCTTTCATTCGTCCTTTTTTCCCTACTTTTTATAGTGCCTGCTCTTTTTATTTCTTTCTCTTAGCTTTTGAAGAAGTAGCTCATTGCTTCTTGGATGTTTTCCACTTCTTTGATTTCAATGCCTGCCTCTTTGTTTACGTCCACTCTTTTCGGCTGGGTTTCTTGAGTGCAGAAGTCTACTCCGCCGTATTTCTCGCAATGTTCTATGGTTTCATATACTACTTCCTTGCCTTGGAGGAGAGGAACAAGAAAGAGTGTTGCTCCAGCTTGCTTGGCTGCTTTGGCTTTTTCAAGAATTTCTGAGACAGGGCCTATGGTGCCGTCGTGATTGATTGCTCCGGTCATCATGATGCTGCCTGCAGGCTCTTTCTCTTGGAGGGCTGCGATGGTTGCAATGGTTAAGGCGGCGCCTGCTGATGGACCCCCTATAAGCGAGGCCTGCGCTTTGATGGTATAAATAAGGTCAACGGTATTGACGTCAATTTTGGCAATGTCTGCTGCAACCTGCCGCGCAGTTCGAATGCTTTGCTGGGTATCTGCCCAGAAAAGGAGGCCTTCTATATCAACAAGAGTTCTTCCTGTTCCTGGCTTTGCTGTGACTTTTAATGTAGTGACAACACCGGATTTATTAGTATCGACTGCAGGGAGCTTCATTTCTACTGTTGTTTCTGTGCCGTTGGCGACGAAGATCAAGGGTTCGTAAGAGATTTTTTCATCTTTTTTTTCTGTGACTATCTGCTTTTCCTCGATAGTATTTTTCAAACTCTGCCGTTGTGAAAACTGAAGCGCAAGCATGATCAGATTCAGAAGAATAAAGATCCCAATGATCACTAACAGGTAGATAAGGATGGTTTTTGTTCCCCTCTTTTCTTCAGGAATCATTTGCGGCGATGCATGCGACTGGATTTTTCTTGCCATGTTTTGCTGAATATTTTTTACTAAAGATCTTTTTCTTTTAAATACTTTGCGAAGTTTTTTTCTTTTTTTGCGCATATTTCTCTTTTCCTTGGGGAATGAGCCTGCACAGATTTGAACTGTGGACCCCTGCCTGTCTAATAATTTATCAGAGCAGTGCTCTAACCAGACTGAGCTACAGGCTCATGAGAAAAGGGAGGCGAGAGGTTATTTAAAGGTTTTTAATGTCAGAATTGAAAACCGCAGGCTTTAGTCTGCGGTAGTAGCCAATCTTGTTTTCAATTCTGAACACTTCATCATCAAAGATGATGAGAGCTGTCAGAATTTTTAGTTCTGAAGTTTCAAAGTCTATGACTTTGACAACTCTCAGAAATCTTTGACTTCAAAATCTTTAGATTTTGATAGCCCTCAGATCTCCGTGAGTTCTGAGGTTTCTGAAGTCCCCAAAATCGATGGGCCTGTGACAAACCGCACCTCTCAAAAATCACAGATTTTTGATGACCATCAGAAACCAAAGGTTTCTGAGGTTTTAAGGCGCGGTGGCCCATCGATTTTGTGATTGTAAATTTGAATCTTTTTTTAGATTGATTTTTACTCTAAGGACTTTTTCAACAAGGCCACAGGAAGTAAGGTTTAAAAATGGGCTTTCTCTTGGAAATTTGAGTTCTTTGGAGAACCTATGGCACACGGAATGTATCACTATCTTGGAGAAGCGTGGAAGAAGCATGATCCTCAAGCATTAAGAGAAAGAATGATGCAATGGAGACGGGAGAATGCTATTGTTCATGTAGGGAAACCTTTGCGATTGGACAAGGCTAGGATTTTGGGGTATAAGGCAAAGAAAGGATTTGTTGTTGCCCGCGTTCGGCTTTTGCGAGGAGGCAGGAAGAGGGAGAAGGTGAATGCCCGAAGGAGAACGAAGAGAAAAACTAATCGAAAGACACTTAAGGTTAATTATCGATGGATTGCAGAAATGAGGGCTGCACGAAAATTCACGAATTTGGAGGTGTTGAATTCGTACTGGATTGGGAAGGATGGGATGCATTATTTTTTTGAAGTTATTTTAGTTGATCCTGAAAGGGCTGAGATTCGGTCTGATAAAGATATTAATTGGATTTGCAGGCCTGAGCATCGTGGCCGAGTTTTTCGAGGATTGACTTCTGCGGGGAAGAAGTCCCGAGGACTTCGCAAGAAGACCAGGAATTTGAAAGTCAGGCCTTCGTTGAGAAGTTGGAGTAGGAAGGGGAAGTAATATTTATATAGTGGGTTTGGTTAGACTATTCAAGAGAAGATGGTGCGGAAAATTTTAGAGAGAGAGACAAAGAAAAATAATCAGAAAATCTTAATTGTTCTTGGTATTGTTGTTGTGGTTGTTCTCTTAGCTTTTCTTTTTCGATCTCGCTTTACAGGCGAGGTTGTTGGTGCTCCTTCTCCCACGCCAACGGTGACGACTGCTCGTGTTGCTGGAAGCCCTGCTTTTAATTATGATGTGAATAGAGATAGAAGGGTGAATTTTGCAGATGTTCATGCCTTGTTGGGAAATTTACTCAACAATCAGAAGGCTGATTTTAATGGAGATGGAGCGGTTAATGTTAAAGACGTTATCGATGAGATTAATAAGCTTTTTGGGTTTACAGCCCCTTCACCAGCGATACCGACAATTTGCCCTACGATGAAAGATGATGATTGTACAGTGACTGGTTCTGGCGTCTCTGAAGGGGAAGGTGCGTCAAGAGCAGAAGCTGAACAGAAGGCAGTTAGTGACTGTAATCAAAAAAGTCTTTCAAGTTGTCAAGATTCTCAAGATCGAGAACTTAATGATAATCAACAATCTTGTGAAAACTCGCCAGCAGGGTGTGGTTTTAGCTCTCAATTAAAAAGTAAAGAATGTGAGATACAATCATGTGCTTCCATCAGGGTTTATATGGTTTATGGCCGTGATGAACATACGCGTGCACCCAACGCACAAGGCATTATCCATATCGACAAGGAAGAATGCGATCATGCAGGAAACTGCAAGGTGACTTTCCTTGTTTGGGGCGAACCTCCCGATGGGTTAAAAAATCCTAGAACATGGTTTGAATGCATTGCAGTTAAACAGTATAATCAAGATGCCTACACCTGTGAAAAGCAACAAGAAGGTGCTGAAGATTGTACTGCTGGTGGAGTTTGCTGATTTTTAATGTTTTCTCTTACTCACTCTTTGGAGAACTATAGTAACATAGTAACCCAACTTAATTTTTCGTTGGGTGAACCTGAAAAATCTATTTACTTTTGATTCTTCGAGTTGCTATAAGCAACGAAAAGATCTCTCGTTTTCTCTTTCAAGCGTCTATTCTATGGATGGCTTGATCCTGCCAGAGCTTCCTGTAGAGGTAGAAATAGTAGGAGAGCTCTGCAGGGTTTCTGACGAAGATGACCTTATGATGGGTGATGATTTCATTTTTGAGATAGAGTGGGAGAAGTTCAAAAATGTGGATATCGTATTTAGGATTTTTTGCCTGAAGGAAGAGAGTTTCCTGATATATTTTTTTTGCCTTTTCCTTGTTTCCTATGACCATACAGATGTCAATGTCGCTTCTCGGAGTAATTTTTCCATTGATTTGCGAGCCGTAGAGAAGGATGGCGAGAACTCTTCCCTTGAATTTATTAAAATCGGTTTTGATTTGTTCTATGAGTTTAGATCGCATTTTCCAACTTTTTGAGGATTTTCTTCAGTTCTGGCAGGAGGGTTTGGATTGATTCTTTGGCAACTGCATCATCTGTTTTATTGTATTTATGGATGATGCGGTTTCTTAGTCCATTTGCATCCTCAAGCATTCCCGCATCTTTTTCTTCTAGGAATTTTAATTCTGTTAGCTTCTCAATATTTTTATAATCGTCTTCTACAAATTTACCTTTGTCTTTTAGAAACATGGCAAGAACATCTGAGATTGCCTCTACGATTTCTTGGAAGGCTTTGTAGGTAGCTAGTTTGGATTTCTCATCTGGAAAAGGAATCCATTCTTCTATTTCTACGACTCTTTTTTCTGCGAGTTCTATTTTTTCTTGATAGCGTTTTTTCCTTTCCATTCTTGTCTTAAGAATTCATTCTATTTAAGCTTTGTCTGCTTACACCCTGATTCTATCGCTGAAATATGCTCCTACGCCAAAGATGCCGACGATGGCATGGAGAAAGGTATCTGTTGTTGAGAAGGCGTCAAGGTAAGGGGAAGCAAAATCAGGGAAAGCGAAGCCAAAGGATGCCACGAAGAGGAAGAAGAGGCCTGCAAAGAGAGAAAATGGCTTATAGAAATTTCTGTTTTTCCAGTTTTTTATGATGATGACGCCGAGAAAAATATGGAAGAGCTTGTGCCATGTTTCTGGGCGATAGCCTTTGCTGTAGAAATCCCAGATTAACGTTAGTGTGATCAGAAGAAAGTAAACTCCGATGATCCTTGTGTAGTTGCGTTGTATGTCGTTAGGCATTTTCGATTTTCTTTTTTGGTTACTCGATATTAATAATTCTGTTTTTAAGCTTCTTCTGGAAACTTGTTTTTGTGTCTTGTTGAGCAAATATTTACTAACCCTTTTTCTCCTTGAAGCAGATAGATGTTATATTTAAATATTGCTTTTTCTTTTTCTTTTTATGCTGTATTCTGAATTGTGCGAGGTGTATGGAAAGCTGGAGAAGACTTCGAAGAGGCTGGAAAAAACCGAGATTCTTGCTGAGTTCCTGAAGAAATTGAGAACAGAGAGGGCTGCTGCCGGCATTCTTTATCTTTTGAGAGGAAGGATCTTTCCTGATTATGACGGGAGGGAGACTGGGATATCCTCACAGCTTGCGATCAAGGCTATTGCGAAGTCTGCTGGGGTTTCTGCAGAAGAAGTTACTCAGGAGTGGAAGAAGCTCGGCGATCTTGGCACGGTAACTGAATCTGCTGTGAAGAGGAAGAGGCAGCATACCTTGTTTAAGGAGCAATTGACGGTAGAGAAAATATTACAGAATCTGCGAGGGCTGGTGGAGTTTACTGGCGCAGGGACTGTTGATAAGAAAATAGGGCTGATTACAGAACTTCTTACTTCAGCTTCTTCTCTTGAGGCTCGCTATCTGGTGAGGACTCTCCTGGGTGATTTGAGAATTGGACTGGGAGAGGGAGTTTTGAGAGATGCTTTAGGATGGTGCTTTTTTGGGAGGGGGGATAAAGAAGCGCTAGAAAAAGTGCAGAAAGCATATGATGTTACCAATGATTTTGCTGTTGTTTTTGAGCAGGCTGGGAAGGGAGTTCATGCCCTTGAGGAGGTTTCATTGCAGCCGGGAAGGCCGGTTAAAGTGATGCTTGCTTTGAAGGTTTCTTCAGTAGAAGAGGGTTTTGAAGAAGTGGGGAAGCCTGCTGCTTTTGAGTTCAAGTACGACGGATTTCGGCTGATGATTACCAAAGATACGCTGGGGGAAATTAAGTTGTTTACCCGACGGCTGGAGCATGTGACACGGCAGTTTCCAGAGGTTGTTGCTTATGTGAGAAGACATGTGAAAGGAGAGACGTTTATTCTAGATTCAGAGGCAGTAGGTTTTGATCCTGTAAAAAAGAGATATAAGCCATTTCAGGAGATTAGCCAGAGAATTAAGAGAAAATACGAGATTGAGAAGTTAAGCAAGGATCTCCCTGTCGAGGTGAATGTGTTTGATGTTTTGTACTATAATGGGAAGAGCCTGATTCAAGAGGTTTTTGAAAAGCGGAGGAAACTGCTAGAGAAAATTGTTCGAGAGGAGAAGTGGAAGATTAAGTTGAGCGAGATCTTGGTTACGGATAATATAGAAGAGGCTGAAGATTTTTATTCTCGGGCGCTTGGGGAAGGAGAGGAAGGGCTGATGGTGAAGAAACTGGATGCACCTTATAGGCCTGGGGCGAGAGTTGGAAATATGCTGAAGCTGAAGCCCGAGGATAATGAGTTTGACCTTGTTGTTATTGGCGCTGAGTATGGGACTGGAAAGAGAGCGGGCTGGCTTTCAAGCTATCGCGTTGCATGCCAGCATGAAGGGAAGTTTTTGGAAATCGGGAAAGTGTCGACGGGATTGAAGGAGAAAGAGGAGGAGGGATTGAGTTTTCAGGAGATGACCCGCATTCTGAAACCTTTTATTATTGGAGAACATGGGCGAGAGGTTACTGTGAAGCCGCAGGTTGTTGTAACTGTTGTTTATCAGAATATTCAGAGAAGCCCGACGTATGCTTCAGGGTATGCTTTACGTTTTCCCCGGCTTACAAGGCTGAGGCCTGACCGAGGCGTAAAAGATATTGTTTTTTTGAAGGAAGTGGAGAGGGAAATGAAGAAGGAGAGATGATTGGATTTAGAAATTTTTTCATTTGTATCCCGAATTTATTGGACAACTTTTCTCATTTTTTGCACTCCATTTTTTTTATCGTCGGAGCAAGAATAGAAAGATTTATAAAGGGGTGACTTTTCTATAGGATATAAAAAATGGTGATGACAATGCATAACAGAAAATTATTTCTTGGCTTTGGAATGCTGATGGTAATGAGTGTTTTGGGTTTAGCAGTATTTGGATTTTCGATGTTGATTTCTGGCGGAACTTCTGATGGATCGGATTCTTCTACGTCACTTATTCGTTATGGATCGAATGTCTGCATTTACAAAAATACCTGGAATGGGAATGGATATGATGGAGATAAACTTTTAGAGTGCAGCCATAATGTCTTTTACAGGAATGGTCAGAATATGACTCGTGATCTTCTTGGAGGCGGAGGAAATTTTGTACGAGAGATCTCCCTATGTAATGCTACTCAAGGAAATGCTGCTGTTGGATGCGGAACAGTGACTGTAGATGAAGATGCGGATACTTTCCCAGCGTATGAAGCAGGATGCGGATTAGAAAATGCTTCAGGGGCATATACGATCCTCAATAGCTTTAAGAGCGGGAACTGGACTATCTCCAGTACTTTCACTTCAACCTGCGCTAATCGACTTGTTAATGTAACAAGACTGCAGAACGCATCAGATTCGCCTTTTGCAGCGAACAGCTTTACTTTGGTAACTTTGCAGTCATCGGACCAACTTACTGTTAATTGGACCATCTTTGTGGAGTGATCTTTCTTTTTTATACGTTCTTTATTTTTTCATGGCACTAAAACATGGAAGCTTTATGCTTATTAGAAATACAAACATTATTTCTGATTGTTGCCGGAAAATATAGATTTCTAACGCGGGGGAGATAAGTCCTGCTTTAGGTATATTGCCTATAAGCTCTATGATTCAGACGTAATGCATTAAAATTAAAATGAGATGAATACTTCCAGTTGAGACTTTAAAAATACATTTTTCGCACCCTGCGTGGTTTTAACCTGCAGTAAGAAAAAGCATTTTTGATAGCTTCAGAAACTTTATGTTTCTGAGAGTGGTCAGAATTTTGCAATTCTGACATGATCAAAAACTCAAACACGCTCAGGGTTTTAACCCTGAGTTTTTGACACAGTATATTTCCTTTTTAGAAATGATTATTACACGACAATGCATCATGTGTGAGATCCATGCCTACTCCACCAATATTTGGGGGAGGAATTACGTATCGCTCACCTCCGACGAAAAGATGGAATAATGTTCTTATAGGATCTGAGATATCCACTCGGCTGTCATCATTTGCATCCATTGCATCGTAGCATTCTCCTTCAGGATTTCTGGCTCCTTTGAAAAGATAGCTTAATGTGTAAAGGGCATCTGTGATGTTTACATTCTTGTCCATGTTGCTGTCTCCTCGCAAAAAGAGTTCTGGAATATGTGTTTGGAGCCTGGCGCCTATTCCTTTTTCTACTACCTGTCCGCCTCCCCCTACCCCGCTTCCACTATTGTATGCTACTGTAAGATCGTCAAAGGAAGTTGTTGAAGAGAAGGCAGGATCATTAGCCCCCATACTGTCCCATAAATGAAATCCGATATATCCTTCTAAAAGCGGCAGTTCGTCGACTTTATCAGCAGTTAATCCTGTATCAGGGTCTGTTATTATTGTTGTGAATTCTTTGCCATTGAGAAAAATACTATATTTTTCTGCCGCCGTGTACGTGACTTTGATTGTGTTTGGACCTCCACGATTGAGAAGATCGGTTGTTGTAGTTACATAGGTGTGATTAAGTCCGGGAGACTGCTTCTCTATCCAAATTTGAGGCGCTATATTGGGGTGAGCATTGATGCTGACTGCGTAGTATGTTCCTCCAATAGGGTCTGCAGCAATTACTATCCCTCTTCTATCAGCATCAGATCCCCATGCTGATGCGTTTATGGTTACCTCGAGGCTCATGCTTGATTCTTTAGTAAATGGGTATAGCTTGTCATTAATTGAATCATGAGTAGACCCAGATTTTTTTCCATCACCCCAAGTTTCATCAAAATCTTGAGCTTCCAGCTGCTGATTTTTTACACTCCATTTTGCTGGGTGCTCTGCTATGGAAGATTTGTCCAGGGAGCCGTCGTTAAAAGTCTCTGTTTCTGTTATTGTTCCTGCTTGCGCTGGTACATATGGGGGAAATGCTGTTAGTCCTACGAGGGTGATAGCTGTATAGACTCCTCTTTTGATATTGTGGAGCATATCTACGAGTGTTTTTTCTTGATTTTTCATTTTTAACCTTTTTCTAGAATTTAAAGAGGGCAAGGAGGTATATAAATTTTTGTATGCAATTTATATTGCCTTGTTCTTTGATAAGGAAATTATGAAATTAACTTGCTTGGATATCATCTTTACCTTTGGAATTGAGAAGGAAAATTGTTAGCTAACTTTATGCATACTTTTTATGAAATTCTCCCTGCATTTAGGGTATGAGCGGTTCTTCCTACTATTAGTATATTACTATTAGTAATCTTTATATATGGCTCGATGTTTCCTTTCTTGAAAAAAGATGGCGAAGATCAAAATTGATGGATACTCCTGCGAGCGCTGCTCTCATGCCTGGGTTTCCCGAGCCAATGCTGCCCACGAGCCTATTGTCTGCCCTAAGTGCAAATCTCCTTACTGGAATGTTCCTAGAAAAAAAAGTAAAAGCAGGAGAGGCGTATTATGAATGGCTGGAACATGAATCGGCTAGGGAAAGCAATGTGGATCTTGATCGTCTTAGGATTTTTCTTCCTATCTCTCTTTATCTTCTTTGCGCAGTCCCAGCAGGCGTCCACGATGCCTTCTATTCCTTCTATTCCTAACAATGGTGAAGTAAAGTATTACGGATATAAATATGCAAACTTTTCTAACATTATTGTCTCTGCATTACACTCTGTTTCCTGTGCATGGAAACCTGATGATATCGACGATGGATGGAAAACCTGCGAGATTGTTTTTGAAATTGAGAATCAGAGGAATATTAAACCTGTGATCTCGCTGCCCTCCTTGAATTCCTCTTTCTTTAATACAACTATCAGAAATTCTACCCTGAATTTCTCAAATACCTTTACCTTCTTTAATTATACGTACCTTAATATCAGTGATAATGAGACTGCTTCTGCAGAGGAGATTATTCAATTTACGAGAAGAAGATTCAGTAATTTTACAGCTCTTCCAGCTTCTATCAATACTGCGAATCCTTTTGCAATTCGATTGACTTTTGAAGCTCCGAAATATCAGGCTAATTTTTTCAATTTTTCTGTCAATACTGCAGGGTTTTCTGCCTTTCTTGATCCTGATGTGTCTGCTTGCGGGAGCCTTGGCACAGCGGATTCTACGTATACGCTCACTCAAGATGTTTCAACTTCAGGAACCTGCTTTACCATTACTGCAAATAATATCACTCTCGTGGGAAATGGATTTAGCGTTCTCTATGGTTCTGTAAGTGGTAGTTATGGAGTTCAGGTTGCAGGAGCGAATGATAGTGTTATTACAGGGATGTATATCAATGCGACAAACAATACAGGGAATAATAAGTATGGAATTTATTTTCTTAATGCCAAGAATGGGACTGCCAGGAATAACTCCTTAAACAATACAGGAGCAACTAATCCCGATGCTATCAGGATCACTACAAGCTCCAATGTCACTATAAGCAAGAATCAAATCTGGACAGGGAATACGGGGATTTTAGGATCAAGAGGGATTTTTGTTACAGGAAGCGACAATGTTACCATTATGCTGAATAATATCACTACAACAGGCTTTGGAGCGCATGGCGTTGTTACCGATAGCCTCAACACAACTATGTATTATAATAACATTACTGCTTACGGCAGTTCGGCTATTGGTATTTTTTCTTCTGCTGGCTCTGATGCGAATATTTCTAGGAATATCATTTTCATCAACAGCACTGGAGATGGGATTACTATGGATGGAACCAATAATACCTTTAGGAATAATAGGATTACAACTATTGGAGCAGGTGCTGAAGGGATTACTATCAGAAGCACTTCTGGCACGAATCTTTTCTTTGATACGTTTGTTAATGCTTCCTCGATTGGAACGAATGACACTCAGTTCACCAAAGAAACACAAGGAACCTATAATTTTACCAATGTAACTCTTGCTAACAACAACCTCTTTATCGCTAATGCGACTTCAAATGCGACGGTAAACTTTCATTGGTATGTTGATGTGAATGTGAAGGAGACAAGAGGAAACAATATCCATAATGCAAACGTCACTGCATGGAATGTTTCAGGAGCTGTTATTTTTAGCAATCTTACTAATTCTGCTGGGAATACTGCACGGCAAATTGTATTAAGCTATTGGAGAAACTCATCTTTTATTGCGGAACAGAATAATTACACGATCCAGGCTCATAATGGATCGTATTATTTTGCCAATAACCGAAGCATTAACCTTACGTTCTCTAATAATACTCAGGTGAACTTTATTTTAGAGCCAGGAGTAAACATCACTGCCTGCGAAACCCTAAATGTTTCCAACACTCTTTATTATCTCATTTTGAATGTGAGCAATGATGGAGGATGCATGGTTATTACTGCCCAAAATATTACTCTTGATGGGAATTTAAATAGCATTACTTTTGGCACATCACTTCCTGTGATGGGAATTAATGTCAGTGCGAGGGCAAATAACTTTACTCTGCAAAATGCAAAAATCCTTGAGACTGCGAGCGCTAATACTGTAGTGTATATGGACATAGCAAATGGGATGAATATCGTCTTGAAAAATACAAATCTTACTACAACAGGCAGTGACAGCGATAATGATCCTATTCTTTATTTTTCAGGAGGGAATGCAACAGCATGGATATATGATTCCTTCATCGGAGCAGACAGTAGCAGTGGGAGCGATTATGAAATTATCTTTACCAACAATGGAAGCAATGCCACTTTTATTAACACTACTTTTAGAAACAGTAATTTTGCTTTTAATGGGAGCAACTCCTTCTTTCATTATGCATGGTGGCTTGAGGCAAATGCGAGTTATACCAACGGGTCTCTTGCTTCAGGAGTGAACATTTCTGCAATAGATAGAAACGGCACAATTTTGTTTAGCAACCTTACGAATGCAACAGGATTAATCGAAAGGCAATTTCTCGCTGAGTACAGGAGAAATATTACAGCAACGCTTTATAGGTCAAATTATACTTTTAATGCAACTTCTCCTTTCGGAACAAACCTCGCCTCATCATGGAACATGACTACCAATAGAAATCTCGTCTTTACTTTTAACCTGTCTACGCTCATTAATCTTTCTCAGAGAGTGTCGGCAAGCACTCTTCAGAATCAAAAATCAGATTTTACCCGGGGGAATATTTTTAGCTTATTTGCGAGGAATATCGCAGGAGAATTTGGAGTTTTTTTAAGAGGAATCAACCAAAAACTTATATTCTCCCAAATTTCTTCCCGTTTCTTTTCTGGGATAAAAGTTTCTGCTCAATCGCTGAACCTCGATGAAACTCTTGTGAGAATTCTTGGAGCCTTTAGAGTTCCTTCTCAGCCCTTGAACCTCGATGAAATTCTTGTTAAATTTGTGACTATTCCCCGATCTCTTTCCCAACCCTTAAACCTCGACGAAACTGCTATACGAATCGTAGGAGCTTTACGACTTCCTTTCCAATCCCTGAACCTTGATGAAGCAGCTGCGAGAATTCTTGGATCTTTAAGACTCTCCATTCAATCCTTGAATTTAGATGAAACTCTTGTGAGAATTCTTGGCGCATTGAGAACTCCTTTCCAATCCCTTAACCTTGATGAGACGTTTGTAAGGTTTATTACTATCCCTCGAGCACTGATTAATGCCCTGAACTTAGATGAGACTTTTGTACGATTTATCACGATCCCAAGAACTCTTGCGCAATCTCTTGACCTGACTGACTTGGTTTCAAGAATATTTTCCGGATTTCGTATCTCTGCCCAATCTCTTACTTTGACGCCTCTTACTTCCAGGACTCTTGCAGCTCTTAGGACCTCCACTCAATTCCTCGACCTCACTGAACTCTCCTCCAGAACTTTCTTTGCTTTTAGAATCTCCACTCAATCTTTGAACCTGGATGAGACTGTTTCCAGATTTATCACGATCCCTCGGGCTTTGACCCAATCTTTGAACTTAGATGAAACTCTTGCCAGATTTTTCGGGTCTTTGCGACTCCCTGTTCAGTCCATAAATTTAGATGAAACTCTTGTGAGAATCCTTGGATCCTTTAGAATTTCCACCCAATCTCTCAACCTCGACGAGACTCTTGTGAGAATCCTTGGATCATTCAGGATTCTTTCTCAATCTCTGAATTTAGACGAAACTTTCCTGACTTTCCGGACTGTTTCTAGAACACTGATAAATTCCTTGAATCTCGATGAAACGGCCTCCCGGTTTATCACGATTCCTCGATCTCTGACTGATGCCTTGAATCTGGATGAAACTTTAGTCCGTTTTCTTGGATCCTTTAGAATCTCAACACAATCCTTGAATCTGGATGAGACTCTTGTCCGCTTTTTTGGATCTTTCAGAACTTCCACCCAATTTCTGAACTTAGATGAAACTCTTGTGAGAATTCTTGGAGCATTTAGAATCTCCACTCAATCGTTGAACCTGGATGAAACTGCTGCGAGGTTTGTCACTATTCCGAGAGCATTGACTGATGCCTTGAATCTGGATGAAACTCTCGTGAGAATCCTTGGATCATTGCGACTGACTGTTCAATCGCTTGATTTAACTGATGTCAGCCCTAGAACTCTGCTTGCATTTAGAAATCTTCTTCAATCTTTGAATTTGGATGAAACTTTTGTGAGAATCTTTGGAGCATTTAGAATCTCCAATCAATTTCTGAACCTGGATGAAACGGCCTCCCGGTTTATCACGATTCCTCGATTTCTGACTGATACCTTGAATCTGGATGAAACGGCCTCCCGGTTTTATTTTGGACTGAGAACTCTTCTCCAACGATTAACTCTGATTCCTTTAGTTGAGACCACTACTGTTGGCAAACTGACTGCTAATCTCATTCTCTCCCTGAATCTTGATGAGACTTTGGCAAGAACGTTGAGCGCTTTGAGAATTACTTCTGCGTCTTTGAATCTTGATGAGGGCATTATACGATTTCTTACTTTTCCCCGAGCTTTGACTAGCATGCTCAACTTAGACGAAACTGTTGTAAGGATTGTAGGGTCTTTGCGGCTCTCTACTCAATCCCTGAACTTAGATGAGGCTGTTGCAAGGTTTATCACGATCCCAAGAGCATTGACTGATGCTTTGAATTTAGATGACGTTGTTGCGAGAATCCTTGGAGCGTTTAGAATCTCTACCCAACCTCTTAACTTGGACGAAACTCTTGTCAGGTTTTTAACTATTCCTCGAACATTCATTGATGCATTGAATTTAGATGAAACTCTTGCCAGAGTTTTGGGAGCCTTTAGAACTCCTCTTCAATCCCTTGATTTGACTGACCTCTCCTCTAGAACTCTTTTTGCATTGCGACTCCCTGCCCAATCCCTGAATCTGGACGAGACGGTTGTTAGAATTCTTGGAGCTTTTAGAATCTCCATTCAATCCCTGAACCTTGATGAAACTGCCTCCAGATTCATTACCCTTCCCCGAGCCTTAACTGCGTCTCTTAACTTAGATGAAACTGTTACGAGGTTTATCACTCTCCATCGGGCATTGACTCAATCTTTGAATTTAGATGAGACTTTTTTTAGATTTATGAAAATTTCCAGAACGTTTACTGATTTATTGAATTTTGATGAAAGCGCTGCTAGAGTTTTTCTTGGATTGAGAGGAATTGCGCAGAGAGCTGCACTTTTTGCAACCGCTTCAGCTACAAAATTGGGCATTAATTTTATTTTTATTGTTCAATCCCTCAATCTTGATGATGCTGTTGTTCGAATTTTGGCTAGACTTGAGGCCATTCCTCAATCCCTGAACTTAGACGAGACTTTTGTTAGGTTTGTCACTATTCCGAGAGCATTGACTGATGCTTTGAATCTTGATGAAACTTTTGTTAGAATTCTTAGATCATTTAGAATATCCGCTCAGTCTCTGAACTTGGATGAAACTTTCTTCCTTGCCCTTGGAGCATTGCGACTCCCTGCTCAATCTTTGAACTTGGATGAAGCTCTTACGCGTTTTATTACTCTTCCTAGAACTCTTACACAATCCCTGAACTTGGATGAGACTTTCGTGAGGCTTGTTATTTTCCAGAGAGCTTTGACAAATACCTTCAATTTAGATGAAATTCTTGTTAGAACTTTAGGGACATTGAGAATTTCTGTGCAGGCTCTTGATATAGGAGACGCTCTTTCTCAATTCTTTTCTACAGCTCGAGCTTTGCGCCAAACTTTGACAGTGAATCTTGCTACGACAAAAACCTTTATTGGCCTTAGAGCTGTGAGCCATGCTTTTGATCTTGGAGACACTTTTTCCAGAGTTGTTTTTCTTATCAAAAAATCAAGCCAAGCATTTAGTTTGAATGGGATTTTAGAGAAGACTGCCCTTTTTGCGAGAACTTCGAGTCAAGTATCGAATATTAATTTAGCAGTTTCCAGATACATAACTTTATCGCGGACAATTAGCGAAAATTTCACTTTCCAAACTGTGACGGGAAGGATGCTGGGCGCATTCAGAAATTTATTTCAGGATTTTAGGCTTAATTTTTTCGTAAAGAGACTGCGCTATTTCCTTGTCCCTGATTTAGAAGAAGGAAACACAACTGGCTCTGGCGGAGTTGGTGGTGGTGGAGGAGGCGGAGGTAGTGGAGCTGGAACTCCTAAGAAACTACAGAGAAGCTTCTCTTTAAGTGAAGAGGAGATCAATATTGTTCTAAAGCCAAAGGAGTCAAGGAGAGTATCATTTGTAATCACCAATAATGGCACTGAGAAACTCAATTTCATTATCCGTAAAGGAGTTTTGAAAGAATATGTTTTGGTGATCGATAAGGCTTTTTCCTTAGATCCTAGGCAATCTGTTGAAATTGAGGCGCTGGTTACTTCTCCGGATCAACCAGGAATTTACACGACGAAATTCATTATTGAGGCAGACGGCATCATTAAAGAAATCCCTTTGATTATCAATGTTGAATCAGAGAAAAAATTATTTGATATTAGCCTTGAGATCTCACAACGGTTCAAGGCAGTTAGCGCCGGAGATGATATTGCTTTTGCTGTGACCATATTCAATCTTGGAAGCCCTGGAAGGGTGGATGTAAAAATTATTTATCTTCTCAAAGATCTTGAGAATAATGTCATTTCAGAATCATCTGAGCTGGCTGCTATAGAGACAAGAGCGTCCTTCCTGAAGAATTTTCATGTACCTGAGTATCTAAAGCCAGGAAAGTACGTACTTAGCGCTGAAGTCCAATATGATGGGGTTGTCGGCATAAGCTCTGACACCTTTACTATTGTGAAGAAATCTGATGCTAGAAAGACTTTCCTGATTTTGGTGATTGTTTTATGCGTTCTTCTTATTGTCGCATTGCTTGTTTGGTTTTTCATACATCTTTATCGAAAAAATGCCTTGGTTCATGTAAGCAATACTGAGAAGGAGATTAGGGATCTTCTTAAGGACGGAAGAGCAGCTTTAGCCAAGAACGATTTTGAGAGGGTTTACTCCCTTTATCATAAGATAAACGATAATTACCGGATTGTAAAAAGCAGAAGACTTCGCCGACAAATCGTGAATTTTTATATTTCGATTGTAAAAACGGGAGAAGTTTCTGAAATTAACTTGGGGGGCAAAAAAACATGAAAGAGAGACTAAGCTTTACTTTGGATCATGAGAGTGTAGAGATTCTGAAGTCTTTACTGGAGAGGATCAAATACCGCAATCGCTCTCATGTTGTTGAGGTTGCTATTCGGGCCTTGCAGGAGCAAGAGGAAGGAGAGAAAGAATCTTTTCAGAAGAGGAGGAAAAATGAGTAAAAGAATTTTGTTTATCCTTGCATTTGGACTTTTCTTTGTTCTTGCTCTGAGTTTTATTCTCTATGCCTATCAGAAGACTGCTTTCCCTGATCTTTCCTTAGATGGGGCGCTACTGCTTGAAGAGAATACCTCTTTTGCCACCCCCTCTGCTCCTTCACCTTATTCCAAGAAGACTATTATCCTGACGCCTTTTGGCGCATCTTCCTCCCGCATTGAGATTCGCAAGGCTGAACATCTGGACGGGCAGAAGAGGTTTGTTTCAGATATTTTCCAAGATGTGAGGGTATTGGATCACGTTTGGAGCGAAGTTATTCCGAGAGGGCATTATGTTCGGGTGGTTTTTGAGCAGCCCCTTAATTTAAGGAATGATATTACTCTTTACACGAGGGTTGTTGATGGGAATCCTCGTATTGCTGTGTATGAACGAGGAAAAGATAAGATGGTTGCTGAGTTTACGAATCTTGGCAATGAAGGGCATCATCAGGTTTATCTTAGCGCTTTGGAAGGAGAGCAAGATGCGTTTGACCTTTTCGTTGAAGGAGGAAGTTTACAATTTGACTACATCACTGATCCGCAGACGACACTTGTTCCTGCAAATTGGACGCAGAATGTGAGCTCGGGTTATGTTACAGAATTAACCTATACTTTTGGGAGTATGTCTCCTGTTGATGACGCCTGTTATAGCGCTATCAATGTCTCGGGAGGAAACTCTTGTCTTGAGAGTGAGGGTACAGGAACGCGAGATGCCTACTTTCTCTGGAATGTTACGCTTCTTAACTATACTGTTGTTACCTCGGTTAATATCACTGTTGTTATGTCTAACACCAACGGTTTAGACCGGCTTAATCTTTCTCTTTATAATTACACTGCGGCAACGTTCCAATCCTTCGATATCAACAAGACTGCTGCCACATCTGGCACTAATATCACTCTTCAATACAATGTCACTGCGATAAGCAACTTCGTCCTGGATTAGAAATGCGGGTTCTGGCGCACGGTACAGGTCCGGCTAACGTAGGAGACGATGTTATCATGGACTTCATGCAGGCTGTTGTTTCCTACAGCGAAAATGTAGCGCCTAATGTGACGATCAATCAGCCCCTGAATCAGACCTACAGCTCTTTCCCTATTTTGTTTAATGTGTCTTTGAATGAGGATGGAAGCGCGTGCAATTATACTTTTAATTCAGGGACGACGAATTACAGCATGGATAATACGGGCGATAACAATATTAATTTTAATTCTTCCAACTCAAGCATGGCTGATGGATCCTATACGGTTAATTATTACTGCAAGGATACTGGCGGGAATTTAAATAAAAGCACGAATGTGACGTTTAACTTTATAGCTCCAGCAGGGGTTTTTTTGGTTAATGTAACACAGTCTATGGCTTTCAATTTTGTGACAGAGAGGGCAGGCAGATTAAATCGCCAGCCTCTTGTTGTTATTAAGAGCGCAAATTCGATTGCGCGTTCTGGCTTTCTTTTTCGGGAGTTGGCGCAACCTCTTGATTTGAGCGATATTGCTGCCCGTTTCTTAACGATCCCCCGAGATCTCTCCGAATCCCTGAATTTAGATGAGACTCTTGCAAGATTTTGGGCTCTCTCCAGATCCCTGACTGACGCTCTCAATTTTGATGATGTGGCTGTGGGAATCCTTGGCTCTTTACGAACTCCTCTCCAATCTCTGAACTTGGATGAAACTCTTTTGAGATTTATCACCCTTCCCCGATCCCTGACTGATGCTTTGAACTTAGATGAAACTCTTGTTAGTATCCTCGGATATTTTAGAATTTCCATCCATTCTCTGAACCTTGATGAGACTTTGGCGAGAACTCTCGGCGTTTTCAGAACTTCTGTTCAATCCCTCAATCTGGATGAGACTCTTGCGCGCTTTGCTACCATTTCGAGAGCATTAACTGATGCATTGAACTTAGATGAGACCTTGGTTCGATTTGCCAGGATTACCAGAATTTCCCTTCAGCCTCTGAACCTTGAAGAAACTCTCGTGAGAATCCTCGGATCTTTTAGAATCTCCACTCAATCCCTGAATTTAGATGAAATTCTTACCCTTGTTCTTGGAGCTCTCCGAACTCCTCTCCAGTCTCTCAACTTAGATGAAATTCTTGCCAGGTTTGTTACTATTCCAAGAGTTCTCTCTTTGTCTCTTAATCTCGACGAGAGCATTGTTCGACTTTTCTTGGGGTTGAGAAGAGTTGCGCAAGGCACTACGCTCTTTGAAATTGTTTCAGCTGCAAATCCGCTGGTTACCACTACTATCTCTCTTGTGCAATCCCTGAATCTTGATGAAACTCTTATCCGTGTTTTGGGAGTTTTTAGAATTTCTGCGCAATCCCTTAACCTGGATGAAACTCTTGTCCGTTTTGTTACCATTCCTAGAGCCTTGGCAGACGCTCTCAACTTAGATGAAACCTTTATCCGGTTTTTCGGGTCTTTGAGAATTACCTCCCAATCTCTGAATTTTGATGAAACTTTCGTTAGAATTCTTGGGTCTTTTAGAATTTCCACGCAATCTTTGAATTTAGACGAGACTGTTGCTAGAATTCTTGGGACATTTAGAATTTCTGCTCAATCCCTGAATTTAGATGAAACTTTCCTGACTTTCCGGACTGTTCCTCGATTCTTGACAGACTCCCTGAACTTAGACGATGTTGCTGTGAGAATCCTCAGAGCCTTTAGAATTCCTCCTCAATCTTTGACTCTTGCTCCTCTTACTTCAAAAACTCTTTTTGGATTTAGAATATTTGTGCAATCTCTTGATTTAACTGACTTCTCTTCCAGAATTCTTTTTGCCTTTAGAATCCTTCCTCAATCTCTGAATTTTGATGAAACTTTTATCAGATTTATTACTATCCCTCGAGTTCTTACGCAATCCCTGAATTTAGATGAGACTCTTGCCAGGGTTTTGGGAGCATTCGGAATTTCTGTTCAATCACTCAACCTCGATGAAATTCTTCTTAGAACTCTCAACACTTTCAGAATCCTTCCTCAATCTCTTAACTTAGACGAGACTCTTGTGAGAATCCTTGGATCCTTTAGAATCTCTGCGCAATCCCTGAACTTAGATGAGACCGTTGTAAGATTTATTACTTTCCCTCGAGTTCTTACACAATTCCTTAACTTAGATGATGTTGCTGTGAGAATCTTTGGAGCTCTCCGAACTCCTGCCCAGCCTCTCACTCTCACCCACCTTACTTCAAAAACTCTTTTTGGATTTAGAATCTCTGCGCAATCCCTTGACCTTACTGACCTTGCTGCAAGGAATCTCTTTGCTTTTAGAATCTCCACCCAATCTCTTAATCTGGATGAAACCTTTGTAAGATTTATTACTTTCCCAAGAAGTTTGACTGATGCCTTTAATTTAGATGAAACGATCTCCAGGTTTTATTTTGGACTTAGGACTCTTCCTCAACGATTAACTTTGACTCCTTTGATCGAGGTTACTACTGTTGGCAAGCTAACAGCGAATCTCATACTCTCCTTGAATCTTGATGAGACTTTAGCGAGGACGTTGAGCGCTTTGAGAATTACTTCTGCGTCTTTTAACCTGGATGAAACTTTTTTAAGATTTATGACAATCTCTCGGACTCTTACTGACTTTTTGAATTTTGATGAGGCGGTTGTTAGGATCTACGGCGGGCTTAGAATCCTTTTGCAATCTCTAAACTTAGATGAAACTTTAGCGAAATCTATTAGCTCTTTACGAACTCCTTTCCAATCTCTTAACTTAGGCGAGACTCTTGTGAGAATCCTTGGATCCTTGAGAATCTCTGCGCAATCCCTGAATTTAGATGAAACTGCCTCTCGATTTATCACTATCCCTCGATTCCTAACTGATGCTTTGAATTTAGATGAAACTCTCGTGAGAATCTTTGGATCATTACGACTTACTGTTCAATCGCTTGATTTAACTGATATCAGCCCTAGAACTCTGTTTACCTTCAGAAATCTTTTTCAATCTCTGAACTTAGATGAAACTCTCGTGAGAATCCTTGGAGCATTTAGAATCTCCACTCAATCCCTGAATTTAGATGAAACTGCCTCCAGGTTCGTTACCATTCCTAGAGTTCTTACACAATCTCTTAATTTAGATGAAACTCTTTCCAGGTTTTATGCAGGATTGAGGACTCTTCCTCAACGACTAACTTTGACTCCTTTGACTGAGGTTATTACGGTTGGCAGACTGACTGCTAATCTTATACTCTCCTTGAATCTTGATGAGACTTTAGCGAGGACGTTGAGTGCTTTGAGAATTACTTCTGCGTCTTTGAATTTAGATGAAACTCTTTTGAGATTTATCACGATTCCTCGATTCCTGACTGATGCATTGAATTTAGATGAAACTCTTGTGAGAATCTTTGGATCATTTAGAATCTCAACACAATCCCTGAACCTGGATGAAACTTTCTTTCGTGTTGTTGGGGCATTGCGACTCCTTATTCAATCCCTGAACCTTGATGAAACCTTCTTAAGATTTATGACCTTTCCACGAACTCTTACTCACTTTTTGAATTTCGATGAAAGTATTGCCCGAGCCTTTTTGGGACTAAGGGAAATTGCGCAGAGTACTACGCTTTTTGTAAATGTTTCAACTGTAAAGTTGGGTGTTAATATTGCTCTTATTGTTCAATCCCTTAACCTTGATGATGCTGTTGTTCGAGTTTTGGCCGGATTTCGAGTGCTTCCCCAGTCTTTTAACTTCGATGAGACATTTATTAGATTTACTACTCTTCCTCGAGCACTGACAGATTCCTTTAATTTAGATGAGGCTGTTGCGAGAATCTTCGGAGCTTTACGAACTCCTTTCCAACCCCTGAACCTTGATGAAAACTTTGCGAGAGTCCTCGGAGAATTTAGATTTTCTGTTCAATCCCTCAATCTGGATGAGACTCTTGTGCGCTTTGTCACCATTCCGAGAGCATTAACTGACGCTTTGAACCTAGATGAGACTTTGGCTCGATTTGCTAGGATTACGAGAGTCCTTCCCCAATCTTTCAACTTGGATGAAGCCTTGATCAGATTCTTCTCTGGTTTCCGCGGAGCTGTTCAAGGGATTGATTCAAATTCTTTTGTATCCCGATTGTTTAGCACTTCGCGTGGAACAACTCAGGCAGTGGCTTTCAAGCTGCTGACGAACGCCACTTTTATCGAAGGAATTAATATCTTTACTGTGAATGTGCAACAGGCATTGAATCTTGATGTCCTCCTCGGCAGAACTGTTTTCTTCTTCAGGAATATTTTTGATTTTTTTAGAATCTTTTTTAAACTTCCTGCTTTTGGGGCTGCAGAAATTCCAGGACCTGCACCTGCTCCTGGCGGCGGGGGAGGGGGAGGGGGCGGCGGAGCTGCTCCATTGAAGAAGATTAAGAGCTTTTTTGTGGACGAAGAAGAAATATTTGTAAAAGGAAAACCTGGCGAAGTTATGAGAACTTTTTTCCAAGTAAAAAATACGGGAACAGAAAAACTTGAGTTTGTTGTCAGAAGAGGCGGTTTGCAGGATTTGATTACTGTGAGTAACAGGGTTTTCTCTCTTGATCCTGGGCAGAGCCAGGTAGTGGAGATTATTGTTACCCTGCCGAAGGAGCTTGGAGTTTATACGACGAAACTTATTCTTGAGGCAGGAGGAATTAAGAAAGAACTCCCTCTGATTATTACTGCTGATTCTGGCGAGAAGTTGTTTGATGTTATTCTTGATATTCCATCAAGGTATAAAGAAGCTGAGGCAGGAGGCATTGTCTCTACAAAGACTACTATTTTCAACCTTGGAGCATCCACTGCTGTTGACGTAGTTGTTAACTATGTGATTAAGGACTTTGATGACCATATTATTTTGCAAACCTCTGAAACAGTTGCTGTTGAGACCAGGGCAACGATAGTGAAAGATATTCTTCTTCCAAGAAACTTGAAACCCGGGAGATATCTCCTGATCACTGAAGTAAGATATAAGGAGACGGTCTCTGTAAGTTCAGATACCTTTGTCGTTGTAGAGGGTAAGGAAAGGAGTGAAACCATCATATATCTCTCATTTATCATTACTTTTATTGCTTTGTTCGCATTAGCATTTGAATGGTCTCGCCATCATGTTTCCAAGTCCAGTAAGCAGATGGAGGAAATAAAAACAATTCTTGAGCGTGGGAGAAAGGCATTGCAAGAAAATGAGATGGATGGCGTGTATCAGGCATATCTTGATGCGAGCACTGCCTATAAGAAACTGAGCAGCAAGCAAGAACGGAAGATTTTGAGAAGCAAGATTCTTGCTCTTTATGCAGATATTATCAAGAAAGTTACGTGATTATGTCAGAATTGAAAACCGCAGACTTTAGTCTGTGGTAGTATTTTGATGTTTTCAATTCTGAGCATCCTAAAAACGAGAGCCCGACACAAACCGCACCTTTTAAGGTGCGGTGGCTCTCGTTTTTTTGATCACTCAAAGCTAAAGTTTATAACAAATCTTTCCATATAATTTAATGGTAGAAAAAAAGAAGGAAAGAATTTCAATTTTTATTGATGGAAGTAATCTTTATCATAGTTACAAGGCATTAGGAGTTTCAAACATAGACTTTCAAAAACTTGCAGATTCGCTTAAAGGCGAAAGATTGCTTGTTTCGGTTTTTTATTATAATTCCTCTCTTGATATAAGCGTAGATGAAAAGAAATATTGGAAGCAGCAAAAGTTCTTCGATGTATTGAGAAGACTTCCCGGGTTTAATGTAGTGCTTTGCAGAAGGAAAAAATTCAAGAAAGAAGACGGAACTTTTGGTTTTGAAGTCAAAGGAGATGATGTTTATCTTGCTACTGATTTGGTAAGCGGAGCTTATGAAAGCCTTTACGATACCGCGATTATTGTTTCAGGAGACGAAGACTTTGTTCCTGCAATAAAGAAAGTCCAAAAACTTGGCAAAAAGGTAGAAAACATATACTTTTCCTCAACATCTTCAAACTACTTAAAGAAAACTTGTAATTCCTCTTTATGTTTAGACGAAGAAATTAAGAAACTAAAATTATAAAGATTAAAGCCCGGCATTGCCTTGAAGACCATACCGGGGAACATATTAATATTCATATATTTCTGAAGTTTAAAAAACCTTCGGTTTTCCAAAATTTACGAACAGTCAACCAAAATCTTCTTTTTAGAAATAAAACCCCTATTTTCAACAGCCCTGTAATCATTGTATGACTATTTTTAGATGGAGACTGCTTCTGGTTTTACGGCTTTTACACCTTCTTTATAGACCATATTTTGAAAATCAGGGATCTTTGTCTTATGGGTAAGATTATTTTGCATTATCCACTTTGCCTCATTTTCCATAACATCGAGAAGGTCTTTACTGAGCGAGACTTCAAATGTATATTTTTGCCAAATCTCTTCTTTAAAGGAGTTGTCATCATAATAGGCCTTGATAATTTCTTGAGCTTCTGCAGGACTTTCTTCCACAAATTTTTCTGCATAGACGAGGGATTCTAGTAATGGCTGTATGATCTGAGGACGAGATTTAATGGTATTGTCTTTGGTAACGAGGAGGAGATAATAAAGATGCCCAGGCTGGGCTGGCCAGATGATGAGGTCTTGACTGCTGGAGAGCAGGGGCTCTATGATGACTGCTGCATCAATCGATCCTTGATTCAAAGATTCACTGATGCGGAGAGTGTTGAGATTTACAGGGCTTACTTCAGAAAATGTGAGATGATTTTTTTCAAGAAATACCTTAAGATAATATTCTGCTGCGCTTCCGAATGTTATCCCAATTTTTTTCCCTTTTAAGTCAGAGGGCTTACTGATATTTTTGTCTTTTCTTGCAGCGATCACATAGATGTCTGCAGTAGTTATTGATGCTATTATCCTTAGGTCTTCCTGGTCAAAAGCTTTCTCTGCGAAAACGTATTCGGATACGATGGTAGTATTTACCTGCCCTGATTGAAGCGCATGCATGCTTGCGATGCTACTCTCATATTCTTTCCAGGTTACCCTTAAGCCATTTTCGATGAAATATCCCTGGTCTCTGGCTATCGTGATGATGGCAGAATCACCTCCATTACTCAATTTTCCCACAATTATTTCTTCGAATTTATATTCTGGTTTTGGCGCGTTGGCAATAAAATAGATATCGGCTGCCAGCGATAACGCTAAGATTGAAAGGATTATTGCTAGGGGGATTTTAGATTTCATTGATTCTTCTTACTTTTCCTTTTTTATCTTCATTACTGATTATATGAGAAACAGAGTATTTAAGTTTTTATTGTTTTTATTGATGGGGTGGCTCTTGTGCTTTGGCGGATTTTCTGCTGTGTCTGATCTTTTGGAGCACAGGCATGAGGCTCTGGAGAAAAATAACCTCGCATTGGCTTCTCTTATTTATTTCACTATTAAGAGCGAGTATAAAGGCGGCGGGAGCAGAAAACTTTATAGGGAAATTATGAATTTTTATCATGCGATTCTTGACAAGAGATCACGTGAACATTTATAAAGTTGCATGAAGATGCAGGAAGATGAAAAAGATTTTGGCAGTTGTTATCGGAGTAGTATTTTTTTTAATACTTTACCTTTTTTTGATGCATGTGCTAGCATTGATTCTTATTCAGGAGCAGGCTTCTCAGGAGACCATAACTGATGACGGGGTCGCTGGAGGGGGTCCAGTGAAAGTAGGTATGGGCGACATGGTGAGTGTTACAGTTACCCGGCAACGATGGTATGGGAAGATTATTGAACAGGTTGGAGGGGAAAGCAAGGCGAGCTATCTCTATCTTTTCTGGACTCTTAAGATGCCTCTTGCTGTGAACGATTTTCATTTTCTTTATCTTCATTTTCTTATGCTTTTTCTTTTGATTGCTATGGCGGTTTTCATTTTGAGACCACGTCGGGGCAAAGAAATTCAGTTTCGGAAGCGATCTCTTCTTAAGTGAGATTTGCTAACTTCCTTCTAGCATCTCTGAACAGGAATTTTACATTTCCTTCAAGAAAGAATATATTTTTATCAGGAAAAGCTAGAAGACTCCATTTTTGAAAATGGAGATGAATGGAGGCTTTTTGTGACTTCAAAGTCATCAGACTTTGAGAGCGCTCAGAAATGCTTCTTGCATTTCTGACGGCCTAAAAATTCGCTGTGGAGAAAATCTCCGAACAGACTTCGCCATTTATGGCGGAGTCGGAGATTTTGCAAATTTTTTTGATTCCTAGGGTAGATACCCCAAAGTCTTGCCTTGGGGAAGATTCGTCCGTGGGCTTGGGTCTTGCCCAAGGGCAAATACCTTTTATTGCTTAACCTGGGGCGATACTTTGCACCTTGGTGCGACAAAAGTTTCCCAGTTTATGGCTTAAAAAATACTCTGCATCTTGCTGCGGCTGGAAGTATATTCACTGAACTCTTCCTTTTTTGGCAATACTTTTACATTTGCGAAGAAGTGGTATCTACAAAAAGCTTTTTAAGTGAAATTCCCCTCTAAAAAAGATGGAAATCGAAGAGGTTGTGCAATCCCTAAGCCCGTTAGAAAGAAAGGTCCTGCCCTTTTTGCATGAAAAGATCCCTGCAATTGCCAAAAAATCAGGCTTGGACGAAACCTCAATTCTCCGCGCATTGAAATTTCTCGAGAATAAAGATCTAGTAAAAATCAGCGCGAAAAAAGAAAAAGTAATAGAGCTAGGAGATAACGGTGTTCTTTACATTAGAAACAATCTTCCTGAAAGGCGGCTTCTGAATCTCCTCTCGGAAAAACATGCGCTTGCCATGGAGGAAGCTGAAAAACTGGCAAAATTAAGCCCCAATGAGTTCAGAGCAGCGCTCGGAGCTCTTAAGGGCAGGGCAATGATTGAAATCAAGGACAACAAGCTCATGCTCACAGCGTCCATGGACGAAATTATAAAAAAAACACTTGAAGAACAACTCCTTGAAGCCCTTGAAAAAACCCCGCTTTCCATCGAGGAACTGCCACCTGAAAAAGTGCATGCTCTCAATCTCCTCGAAAAAAGAAAGAACATCATCGTGGTTAAAGAAAAAAATATCATTTCTTTTGAAATCACTGATCTGGGAAAGAAGCTGATGGGCCTCGACCTCAAAGAAGAGTATATCGAAGAGCTCACTCCCGAGGTCATCAAGGCATGGAACCCGAAAAAGAAGTTCAGAAAATATGACCTCTATTCCGCTCCGCCAAGAATCTATGGCGGAAAAAGGCATTTTGTCAATCAGGCAATAGACTATGGAAAAAGAATTTGGATGGACATGGGATTCAAAGAAATGCCGGGAGATATGGTGGTCACTTCTTTTTGGAATTTCGACGCTCTCTTTTCTCCTCAGGACCACCCTGCCCGTGAAATGCAGGACACGTTCTTTCTCCCTCTTCAGGGAAAGCTGCCTGGAAAAAAACAGGTTGAAAAAGTTAAAAAAGCGCATGAAACCGGCGTGGGCGGAAGCAAGGGCTGGGAATACGCCTGGAATGCAGAAAAAGCAGAGAAAGTAGTCCTCAGGACGCATATGACTGTTCTTTCGTCAAAAAAACTATCAACATTACAGAAAAAAGATTTTCCTGCAAAATTCTTCGCAATCGGAAAATGCTTCAGAAATGAAACTGTTGACTGGAAACATGGCTTTGAATTCAATCAAACCGAAGGAATCGTCATTGACCCTCGTGCAAATTTCAGGCACCTTATTTATTATTTAAATGAATTTGCAAAAAGGATGGGTTATGCAAAGATTCGAATCCAGCCAACCTACTATCCTTTTACAGAGCCGAGTGTAGAGGGGGCTGTCTGGAATCCTGAAAAAAAACAGTGGGTAGAAATGCTTGCAGCAGGCATTTTCCGCCCAGAAGTAACAATTCCTTTGCTTGGCACAGATATGCCTGTCCTCGCTTGGGGCCCTGGATTCGACCGCCTTATTATGAGAATGTATGAAATAAAAGATCTTCGCGAGCTCTATCAAAATGATCTTAACCAGCTAAGAAATAAAAAAATCCTCTTCAAATGACCAACGTAAAATTTTCAAAAGCAGAAATTGAGAAGCATTTCAAAATGAGTGAAGAGATGGAAGAAAAAATCAATCTGCTCGGAGCACCCATAGAAGAAATCACCAGCGAGGAAATAATCCTCGACGTACTGCCCAATCGCCCTGATCTCCTCTCCTTTCGTGGATGGCTTCGGGCATTCAGAGCTTTTACAGGAAAAGAACCAGGACTCAAAGAATATATTGTGCATAAACCGGAGAAGGAGTATCTGGTAAAAATCCATGCTTCCACAAAAAATATCCGTCCATATACTGCTTGCGCCATCATCAAAAGTCTATCCTTAGATGATGAAAAAATCAGAGAAATAATCGATATTCAGGAGAAACTCCACCTCACACTGGGGAGAAATAGGAAAAAGATTGCAATAGGAATCTACCCTCTGGAAAAAATTACACTTCCCATTACATTCTTGGCATTAAATCCTTCAGAAATTAAGTTCAGGCCTCTGGATGGAGATAAAGAAATGACTGGCCGGGAAATTCTAGAAAGACATCCGACTGGAAAGGAATATGCTCATCTCCTATCGAACAAGGAGAAGTTTCCAGTTTTTAAGGATGCTGCAGGAAAAATTCTTTCTATGCCTCCTATTGTGAACTCCCATGAAACAGGAAAGATCGCTTCTAGCACCAAAGAGATATTTATCGAATGCTCTGGTTTCGACCTGAAGACTTTGAAGAAAACGTTGAATATCCTCGTAACCACGTTTGCTGAAATGAAGGGAGAAATTTATGCTATGGAGCTCGATTACGGAAAAAAGGAGATCACACCTAACCTCAAACCCGAGAGAATGAAACTTTCCATTGAAAAAGCAAATAAGCTTCTCGGGCTTTCATTAAAAGAGAAAGAAATTGGAATTCTTCTTTCCAAGATGGGATACCGCTATAAAAATAAAAATGTTGAAATTCCTCCATGGAGAGTAGACATCCTTCACGAGGTAGATCTTATTGAGGATATCGCAATCGCTTATGGATACGATAACTTCACGCCAGAAAATCCGCAAATCGCAACCATGGGAGAAGAGCTTCCAGAGAGCAGGATAAAATCAAAAATAGCAGAGCTTCTTATTGGCCTTGAATGTATAGAAATATCAACCTATCATCTTATAAAATCAGAAGAATCAAAACTAATGAAAACCGAAGCGATAGAAGTAGAAAATTCAAAAACAGAATATAAGATCCTTCGCCCAAGCCTCCTCATCCCAGCGTTGCGTGTTCTTGCAGAAAACAAAGATGCAGAATATCCTCAAAAGATTTTCGAAATTGGAAAAGTGTTCAACAGAAATGCAGATGAAGAAACAGGAGTGCAGGAAACAAGCCACCTCCTCATTGCAGTCACCCCTGGAAATTTTACCTCCATCAAGCAGATAGTGGATTACTGCTCAAAAAATCTCGGCCTGCAGCTTGGAATAAAGAAATCTGCCAAGCCAGAATTCATCGAAGGAAGAACCGCAGGCATTTTGCTTCATGAAAAAGAAATTGGATGCATGGGTGAACTTCATCCCCAGACGCTTAGAAATTGGAATCTCAAAATGCCTGTTGCGGTCATGGAAATTTCCATAGAAGAAATTATAAAAGCTCTTTCTTAAGATGAGGAGAAGAAAAAGATCAACCTGAATTGCAAAAAGAAGTTTTTATTAAAATACTATGAAAAAAAGAGCAAAACTTATCAAAGATTATTATAGAAATAAGATCAAAAATGTTGAAATTCTCATCGATAATGTTTGGGATCCCCATAATGTAGCTGCAGCCCTCCGGAGTGCAGACGGCCTTGGAATAGGAAAGGTTCTCCTTTACTACACGTTCAATAAATTCCCTGATCTTAAAAAGAGGGGAAAGAAATCAAGCGCCTCTGCGAACAAGTGGGTGCCTCTTGAAAAAGCAAGCATCAAATCCTTGCAGGCAAAAAAAAAGAGGGGTTATCAATTCATTTCGCTTGAGCTTAGCACAAAGTCAAAAAGTCTTCTTCAATATAAATTCCCGAAAAAATGCATCCTCGTCCTCGGCTCTGAAAAACAGGGAATTTCTCCAGAAATCAAAAAGCTTTGCAAAGAATCCATCTTCATCCCGATGGTTGGAATGGTTAAGAGTTATAACGTATCAGTAGCAGCAGGAATCTTGCTCTATGAGCTTTTTAGGCAAAAAGGAAAAAAATTGAAGCTAAGGGGATAAAAGAAAGAAAATGTGAAGCCAAAACAAAGGGGAGATGAAGATATTTTATTCTCGAGTTATTTTTTTACCTGTTCAACATGAACAGAGCCATATAAATTATAGGAGTTCAAGTTAATTCCCCGCTGGGTCTATACCCCTCAGCTTGCTGCGGAGCGAGCGGTGGGTAGTTCATTTTTCAAATCTGGGTTTGATACCCTGCAGCTTGCTGCGGGGATAGCGAAATTTTAGGCAATTTCTTTATTTCATAATCTTCTTATCAATGAACAGGGCGATATAAATCATAAGATTTCAAGCTACCCGGCATAACCCTTGTCTTTCTTCTCTATCTTCTGATTCCAGCCGCTCCTCAACGATCCAACAACACCCTTCAAATCACTCTTAATATCCTGCCATTCTTTGAAAACTTTATTGACAAATTTCACCTCATTTTCCCAGGAATAGTCATTATCGAGGTCAATTACATCAATCTCGAATTCTCCAAGCCGTGCATAAATTTTCTCCAGAGTTTTTTTGTCATCCATTCCCATGCTCCTCACTAATCCAAAGAAAAATAAAGGGGCATTCGTCGGATTCAGGAGGAGTTCAGTAAATCTTAAGTATCCAAGAACCTTATCCATAATAACCTTCCGGATCTCGCGTAAAAGATAGTCCGTCTCCCGCTCATACACTTTTTCTATTTCAAAATCTCGATTCAAGGCGTCAAACGTAGGAAGCTTGTGTTTTCTCGCCAAAACAGCATATTCTTTTTTCAGCGTTTCAAGGCTCTTTTCTTGTTCCATAATTCATCAAGAGAAAGGTGATTTATAAAGATGCTCCTTAAAAAAATATCTTCGCAGAGAGTAAAATAGAGAAGCCAGAATCTGATGTAAGCGGACGATTCTGATGAGCGGATAAAACAAGCAGGCATATGCTTGCGGAGATACTGTAAAAGAAGTTCAGAAGCATGAGATGCTTGCAGCTAAGCCTCAGCCGAGAATCGAACTCGGGACCTTGTCCTTTTTGTCTAAAATCAAAATATTTCTGATATTTTATTCTCTTGTCTAAAGATTTTTTGTTAAAAAGTCTTTATACCAAGGACACGCTCTAACCAACTGAGCTACTGAGGCACATGAAATTGAAAAAGAAACCCTATAAAAATCTACGCCCATGTAAAATCCCTATAAAAAGCCCGCACAATTCTCGCAAGAAGAAAAAAATTCCAAATAAAGAGATAAATAATCAAAACAACCAGCGAAACAATCTTCAAAATAAAAAAAACATCAGAAGAAAAAGAGTTCTCCCCCAATTTTAAGGCAAAATAACGGTGCGTATAAGAAAAAGAAAAAGTAATAAAAATAAGAAGAAGAAATATAAAAAACTCTTCAGTCAGGATTTTGTTCTCATGAATGCTCATGGGATTTTTTCGTTTCATGTTATAAGTCTTCTCCAATACTGTTCCGAAGGGCAATTTTTAATTTCATAATATGCATCCTCTTATGTCAGAATTGAAAACCGCAGACTTTAGTCTGCGGTAGTAGCCAATCTTGTTTTCAATTCTGAACATCCCCAAAATCGAGGGCCTGTCACAAACCACACCTTTTAAGGTGTGGTGGCCCATCGATTTTGTGATGATACTATCCTTGAAGGTAATTGCTATTTTCATAGTATACGTCTCCAATAAATCTGCTGTAGTAAATCATGTTCGTCCATTTTATTTTCTCTCTTCTTGAGGCAGCCAGTCTAAATGAAAGACCTGTCCTGTAATCGTCCTCGTATTATCAAAAACCGAGCTCAGCCATTCTAAATAAAGCCCAAAAAACTTCTCTCTTTGCTTCTTTTCCTGTAAAGCAAGCTTCTCCTTGCCTTCAATAAAAAAGGCGCCTACCAAAAGAAACATAAAGAAAAAAATAAGAATTTTCATGCTAACTTACTCCGCTTTGATTTCCTACCCAGTCCATTTGGATAGCATTGCCTGTTAATCCTCTGACATTGCCAAAAGCATATTTCAGCCATGCAAAATAAAGCTTAGTGGTCACAACAACTCCGTCAAACGTCTTCAGGTCAATATTCCTATCGCCAAGAACCTTGGGCAAAGTAAGATAGAAAAAGAGAATCAAAAGCACTCCAAGAATCGCAAAAAGTTTATGCTTTACGTGCCTCGCCTTCGCTAAAAGAAGTCCTGCAACAAACAAAGCTGCAATGAGCCACCAGTTTACCATCTCAAATAGAGAAAAGATCATCATTTAAAGATTATGGTCATAGCAGTATTTCTGCAAATGCAGGAGTATGCCGAAGAAGAGTTCGTCTTATGGTAGATACCCTCGAGGCCTTTCCTTGGGGAAGATTCGTCCGCAGGACTTGTGGTTTGCCTGAGGGTAAATGCCTTTCATTAAAAAGAAGTAATAGATACCATTTTTTGATGTCAGAATTGAAAACCGCAGACTTTAGTCTGCGGTAGTAGCCAATCTTGTTTTCAATTCTGAACACTTCATCATCAAAGATGATGAGAGCTCTCAGAAATCTTTGATTTCTGAAATCCCCAAAATCGAGGGCCTGTGACAAACCGCGCCTCTCAAAAATCACAGATTTTTGATGACCATCAGAAACCAAAGGTTTCTGAGGTTTTAAGGCGCGGTGGCCCATCGATTTTGTGATTTTAAATTCGAGATTAAGAGAAGTACCGTTGTGGGTGAAAAGCAGAGGACGCCGTCCTCCGCCGAAGGCGGATTTTTTGCGAAGCAAAAAACCTTTAGGGGGCGGAGGAGGTCACAATCTGGGTTTAATACTCCGCAGCTTGCTGAGGGGACTTCAGAAATCTTTGACTTCAAAATCTAAAGATTTTGATAGCCATCAGAACTCATAGAGTTCTGAGGTTTCTGAGAGTGCTCAAAATTCAGAAGAATTTTGACATAGCGAAACCACGAAAACATAAGTTTTTGGGGCACAGAAAATATTTTAATATTTTCTTGGTTTTAGGCAATTTATTTATTTGTTGCGAGTAAAATTCCTGTGCTTGGGCATTGGGATAGAGAGAGACGCTTAATCATACACTCTCACTATATCTCCTTGCGCGTCGATTTCTATGAACTTGCTGACTCTGCCCTCGAGATAGTCGCTGCATTGGTTTTGCTGGAGATTATCCTCTTGCGACCTCGGATTGTGGACAATGTCTACTGCGTACCTGTTGACGGTGCCGAGGCATTGAGAATCAAGAACTCTTGAGGTTTTCTCTTTTTCATAAAGCTGCAATGCGAGTTTGATTGCTTCTTGCTGCTGCGTCACTTCTTGAGGCGTTGCTGCTGGATTTCCGCTTTTGGTCCAGATCCCTTGTTTATCTTTCACCCATGTATTTTGGTTGGTGAGGAGATTGGTGATAATGACAATGCCTATAGCGAGGACGAGCACCATAATCATCGTTATTGCTGGCATGGAGAGCGCTTTTTGACTTTTCATTCTTTTTCCTTCTCTTTCCTTCTCTTTCTAGAGTGATAGGATTTATAAATTCTTGTTTTGGGACAGATTCTCCGCAATGGAATTTTTATTCTAACTTAACGAAGAATTAATGAATATCCATTTTTCTTAAGTGAACTCTTACTGAATACGGACTGGATGTTATTTTTTACTTCTTTTAAAGAACTATTTATAAAAAAAGAGGGGCTTTCTTCAACCTTCTGAATTTGTATACCCTGACTTAAGAAGAATTATCTGAGGATCCTCAAAATGAGCAAACATAAAACTCGGTGGAGATCTTAATACTCAATCCTTTCGCTGATTTCTCCGGCTACAGGCTCGAGCATTTTTTCTTTTACCTGGTCTTTCCAGTTTTTATGGGCGAGGACCCAGCCGAGCTTGACATACGCTGTTTCAGGAAGCATGTCTTCGAGATAGATTATTCCTGCTTTTTCGAGCAATCTTCCTGTTGTGTAGACTTTGGGGTTGAGCCGACCATAGATTGTCTGCGGAGCTGCGCATATCATCATGCCGTTGTCAATTGCTTTTTTTATTCTAGGTAGCCAGGATTCGCTGATGTGGCCAAGACCTGTTGTTTCTATAATGATTCCATGGTATTCTTTTGTGTAGTAGTCAAGAATTTCAGGATTTTGACTGGGGTAGAATTTAATGAGCGCTGTTTTTTCGTTAAAGACCGCATCAAGTTTTACTTTTTTTGCATTGTCTCTTATTTTGTGGGGGGCGAGGACTTCTATTTTTTCAGGAGTGATTTTTGCTATCGGTGGAGCGTTGATGGATTTGAAGGCGTCTCTTCTTGAGGTGTGCATTTTTCTTGCTTTGGTTCCTCGGATGGCGTGACAGAAATCGTCATTAGAGGTTGCGTGGCCTACGAGCATTACTTCTGCGATATCAGAAATAGCGGTTTTTGCCGAGCAGATGAGATTGAGATGCGCGTCGGAGGAGGCTCTGTCTGATGATCTCTGGGAATAGGTCAGGATGACTGGCTTGTTTAGACCTTGAAGGAAGAAAGATAATGCAGACGCGGTGTAGTGGAGCGTATCTGTTCCGTGGGTGATGATAACTCCTTGAGCGGGCGAGTTAAGAGATTGTTGCGCGATTTCTGCGATTTTAATCCATTCTTTTGAGGCCATATTCTCGGAGAATGTCATGAATGGGTTTTTGATCGAGAGGTTTACGATGCTTGAAATCTCTGGGTAAAATCTCAGGAGATCTTCTGGTTTTGTCAGAGATTTGACAGCGCCGGTTTGGTAGTCCAATCGAGAGGAGATGGTTCCTCCAGTCATAATCATATCTACTTGTGGAAGATTGATCTTTTTGATTTCGAATTTAGTTTCTTTGATTTCTATTTTTTTTATGAGATTTAATTCGATGACGTCTTCTTTTTGGATCCCCATATTGTATCCTGACTTTAATTTTAGAAGGAAGATGCCAGGTTCATGGCTTTCAAGGAGCGTGCCTTGAAGAGATTCTTTGACGGTTTTGATTTCTATGGTGTCGCCTGGATTTGTCTTTTCGAGCTGCATGAATTAGAGATGGGGGAGGGATATAAAAAGATGATGGAATAGTTTAAATATCTCTTTTCTTTAGAAACAGGATGAAAAAGGTGAAAAGTCTTTTCTTTAGCTCAAGATATCCGCTTTTCTTGTTTATTGCAGTTGTTCTTTTCTTAACTCTTACTTCGATTCGCCCGCCCCATCCCCAGGATTATTTTTATGAGCATATTATGACCGTTGTTTTTCTTGTTCTTCTTGTTTTTTCCTATCGATACTTTCGGCTAAGCAATCTTTCGTATACGCTTATTTTTCTCTTTTTGGTTTTGCATATTATTGGGGGAAGATTTACATATTCGGAGGTGCCGTATAATTCTTTTTTCCTCAACTATTTCGGAATTAATATTGATTCCTTTTTTGGCTTTCAAAGAAATCAGTTTGACCGGCTGGTGCATTTTTCTTTTGGCCTGCTTTTGGCATATCCTCTTCGGGAATTATTCTGGAGGGTGGCATCTGCAAAAGGCGTCTGGAGATACTACCTTCCTTTGGAATTGATCATGGCTTTTTCCATGCTGTATGAGCTTATTGAGTATGGGTTTGCAGTGATTGTCGGGGGAGATGTAGGAGCTACGTATGTCGGGAGCCAGGGGGATGTGTGGGATGCGCAGAAAGATATGCTTTTAGCGACCTTGGGAGGATTTTTTGCACTTACTATTACCTTTTTTATTAACTTGCGCTACCATGGTTTTAGGAAAGAAGTGAAGGACAGTTTTACTGTGACGCGAAAGACGCCATTAGGCGAGGTGGAACTGGCGAGGATGATGCAGAAAAGAGCCAGTCGATTGCGCGTTTAGAGGTTTTTAATATGTTTTGGGCCAAACGTTTTACCGGATACGACCCTTCTTTATTAGCGAGAAGAGGTTAAAGTTTGTGTGACGAATATCGCTTGAGGATGAAAAAATGACGAAAAAATATACTCCTGTTTATTTTTTGCTTATTGTCTTTTTCCTTATTCCGTTTACTGAAGCTACTTATTGCATTGCTGAAGGAGATGCCGATGGAAGCGGGGTACTTGATTTAAGTGATGCAATTGCTCTTTTGAATCATCTTTTTTTAGGGAAAGAACAACCTGTTTGTTTTAAGGAAGCGGATGTGAATGGCGATGATCTTGTTGATGTGAGCGATGCTGTATATATCTTGCAATATCTTTTTCAGGGGGGAAAAGCTCCTCAAGAAATTGATTACGCTCCCATCCTCGGATTTCCTCCACGGCTTGCATTTTCATTAGGGGGTGATTCGGGCGTGGTGGCTCCTTTAGCGTATGAACATTTTGATGGCGATGTTGTTTCTTGTACTGCAATTGCCCAACTTATTTCTGATCTTGGAAAGAGCCCGGGAGAGCCTGTTGTTTTGTTTTCTTTTACTTCTGAAGAAGGATCATTTGGCTTTGTTGATGAACCTTTATTTGTATTCTCACAGAAGCAGACTCCGCCTGGGAAATATAGGGTGAGAGTGACGTGTGAAGATAAGGGAGGACATAAAGGGGTTACTCAGACCGAGCTCGAGATCGGAGGTGAGGTTCAACTGTTGAAAGGACAAGACCAGAGTGATATCGTTTATCTTCAGGATGTTCCAGAGAATCCCCCCCCATTTTCAACATTACCTACGGGGTGCTGTGAAGTCAGCTGCGGTGAAGGGAAGGTAACGTGCGCACAAACGACAGAAGTTGATTGTAAAACAGACACTGGGGTCAACTGGAAAGGGAAAGGTTATCGTTATCATAAACTTGACGATCGAGAATTAGAAAACCCGAATGATCTTTGCTCACGAGCATTTGGAGTTGGAACTGCAGCTACAGGAGCTCAGTGGAAAAAAGACCATACTTGTGATATTAGCCAAAGTCCTCCTAGTTGTTCTACTCTCTTTTGCAGGGTTAAAGATGCTACCATTCTCTTTGGAAGTTCGAGCAATCTTGGGAGTGGAGATAGTGTAACCCTTAAAGGATACCAAGATAAGCTTGATCATCCGCTCGGGGACGCGTATCTTGATGAAAAATCATGGCAGTCAGGAATTCCGGGGTTAGGACCGAATTTTGGAAAGCAGAGAGCTAAGACTACTAAGGTGAATGATGATGGAAGTTCTCAGGAAGAAGTTATTACTGAATATCGCGCGGGATTTAGCTTTATGAATATTGCTTTTTATGAGGGCATTGATGAACATGGAAATAACGTTGAGGTCAATGATAAATATTTTCCAAGAAAGTGCAGGGAGTATCAGTTTGTTCAGAGTAGTATTGAAATAAAGGACAATCCTACTCCTTTAGGGCAAGGTCGTAATGGCAAGTATGATCGTTACTATACATGGCCTAGTGTTCAGCATGATTTAATAGAAGGTAAGAAAGGGAAGAGTTTGCGGTATTGGTGGGAAGAAGGATTTAAGAGTAAGGGACATTTGAAATCTTTAGAACAAATTTGGAGTCAAATTTATGCTTCGCCTTCATCTCAGGTTGGAAGGGGAATGAGGAGAGAAGTTAGTGAATCTGCTGCGGCTTGTGGTTATCAGAAGGATCCTCTTGCTGGAAGTGATGGAGAGTCGCGATATTGTGCGGATGATGGGCATCAAGATGAACCTGATGATGATTATCAAAAAAATAGGGTGTGGACAAAGATTCGGCTTGATCCAAAGACTGATTTGCCGAAAGAGTATTTTTACAAAGAGTATCATAGCTCTCCTTTGATGATGATAGATCATGACAATCCGAGCCAAGTTGTAGACTCTATAGATTTCGAGCAAATTGTGATAAACGGAGAGAAACAGGTAAGAAATTTGAATTTTATTTTTATGGTTGAAGATGAGCCTATCAATCGGGTTGTGAGGCATAAAATCGAATGTCTTTCTATGGGTATGGGATATACCTTAGAGGAAGGAGGACCTTTTCCATCAATTAAATATACTCCTCATCCCTATTCTTCAGCAAATTGCAAGTGCCGTGAATGGAGCCGTGAAGTAGAAAGTGCTGATTGGACTCCTGGTAAAGAGTGGAGTTGTTGATGACTTATAGCAAAAGACATTAATATTATCTCAGAATACAAGTATTTTTTATGAGCTTCTCATCGGTAAAATCATCAGAACAATTTTTATAGGCTAGTCGTTGCCTTAATTTGTCTAAAGTCCCCTTCGGTAAATATCTCGATAAAGCTTAATTTTGCTTTTTTGATATATTGTCTCGTCGGTACATGATGAAAAATTTATGTCGTTTGCTATATTTTTATTCTTTAAGGAAAATCAAAAAAATTTGCAAAATCTCCGACTCCGCTATCTACCATCAGAATTCCTTTTTGGAGTTCTGACGGTGCTCAAAAACCATCGGTTTTTGACATAGCGAAGTCTGTTCGGAGATTTTTTCCATAGCGAATTTTTAAGCCTTCAGAAGCAGAGCTTCTGATAGCTGTCAAAGTCATATGCGCAGTTAATAACCCTTCAGAAGTTTATCCATATTTCTTTTTTCCCGATCATCCATCAATTCAGGATATTTTTGTAATGCGGAACGATATCTTTCTTTTGCAAGTGCAAAGATTCTTTTTTTCGTTTCTCCCAACTCTTTAATCACTCTTTGAGGAGAATATTCTTTGAGTGCTGTGAGGTCGTGCTTAAGTCTGAGGAGCCATTCTTTATTTGCAAATTTTTCTGGGTATTCAAGATTTATTTTTGTTGGCCTCGATTCTTCTTGAATGCGAATTTCAAGCGGAATTCCGGTTATCTGGGCTTGGATTTCCCCCCATTTTAAGAGCTGTAGAATTTTTAGAGGGTCGTATATTTTATGACCTGCAATAGCAGCATCGCGATAGTAACCCTGCTTTATACTTGCTTTGATGAATTCGTTATTATCTTGAAGGTAAGCAATGAGTATCTCTTTATTTCCGAACCCTTGCTTTTGAAATCTTCCCATTTCCCTTTTTGCAGGCGGCTGTTTGAAGCTGTATTTCATTTCAATTTCTTCTTCTAAAGTTCTTTTGAAATCTTCTGGATTTCCTTTTACAAATAGTTCGAGGAGTACCGAGGGGTCTTTGCAGTCGAGGCAGTGGGTTAAATCGTATTGCACTTTACTCCAGAAGTCAGGATCTGTAAGGTAGGCTCGATACTTGGCAGTAAATGCGCTTACTCCTACTCCGAGTGCAAGCAGTCCTGCGATAAGAGCTGTTTTTTTCCCTTTCTTCATTTTGATATTACTATTTAGTGATAAATTAATTTATAAATGTTTGTATTGTAGATTTTACTAGGGGATTTTAGAATTTTGGAGATCATTTGTTCTGAAAAAGTTTATAAAGATCTCAAGGACTCATGAGCTCTAGAAAAATATACTATTCCTTTTCTTCAGTTTTTTCTTTAGCGTCGACTGCGAAGAGCATATTATTATTATTATTATTATTATTATTATTATTATTGATTTTGAAAATTTTTAGCCTGCATGCGCAGTCGATCCAGCCATGAGCATAATTGATGCAAGCAAAGGCGTTAACGAAGTCATTGTTTTTTTGGAAATGTTTTGCGTCGCTGAGATAGCATTCTGTCATTTCGATGACCTCTTTTGCTCTTGCTTCCTGGCCTTCGATAATAGAGGATTTTATTATTTCAAGAGCTTCTTTGCTGAGAGCGTAATATGATTCGAGTTTTTCTTTTGTTATGGTTTTCATAGAATATCTCTATTCTTTAGATTTAAAGAATTAACTCTTTGTACATAGACTATACACCCTGGGAATTAACGGGAGAAAATGTTAGTTAACTTGAACTCCTATAATTTATATTGTTCTGTTCATGTTGGAGAGGTAATGAAATAGCTTATTTTTTTACTTGAAAATTTCTCCTGCGCCTTCTTTCCAGAAGAGAAGGTCGAGATGATCTATGGGGATGTTGATTTCTTGAGAGAACTTGAGGAATTTCTTTTCTATTTTGAGATAATTGCTCTTCGTGAGATTGATTTTTGGATTTTTGATGACGCTATACTTTGCGAGATTTCTGAGAATGTGCCTGTCGAGGATTGCTAGAGCGTTATTGCTTTTTCCGATGTTTCTGATGAAGTGCGAAGATTCTTTCATGCCTATGCCTTTGATATTCTTGAAGAGATATTCTCTAAGTGTAAGAGGGTTTTCTATTGTATGGACTTGCAGGTTGATTTCAGGCCATTTTTCCATGGCTTGCTGGAGATGTTTTGCTTTGGTTTTGTGGAATCTTGTCTTTTTTGCCAAAACAACTTCAATATTCTGAAACTGGCTTCTTTTGAGCTCCTCTATCGCCTCCCAACATCTTTTTCCAGAGCTTTGCGGAGTAAGAATGCAGAATAGGAGATCATAAATCCAATCCTGTTCTGGAAGCTGCTGGAATTCGAGGAGCCTTTTTTGAATTTCTTTTTGATATTGTTTGTGGAGATTCTTGAGTTTCAGAGCATTTTTTTTTAACATTTTCATTTTAGGGCAAGTATCCCCAGGTTTTGCACGAGAGTAAATACCCCTTATATTTTGTTTTTGCAGGGCAACTATAAATATCTTTATGTAAATTATATGCCTCTGAAATTAAGAAAAGAAGTTGTTGATTCACTTAGGGGCAGAAAGTTGACGGGGATCATCTCATCCTTCATGCGATAATTCTGAGTTACATGGTTTATACCAGAGGAATCTTTAAATAGGTTATTTTGCTTTGACTTTTAGGCATTATGCAAACGGGGTTGTTAAGGATTAAAACTCTTATATTTTGAGTTACCCTACAACCTTTGGATGTTTGATTTTGGATAAGGAGAGAGGAAAAGAGGGATATGGCGTATAAAAAATATATCAAAAAAAAAGGAAAAGTTTACGGCCCCTATATCTATCATAGCAAACGAGTTGGAAATAAAGTAGTGAGCCAGTACGTTGGGAAACATCAGGAAGAGAAGAGATCTCTTGTTCATGTTGCTCCATTTGTGAAAAGGAATTTTCTTTCTTTGCTTCTTGTTTTTATCTCCCTTCTTGTTATTTTTCTTCTTATCCGATTTACCCTACAGCCTACGGGAAGGGCTTTTCTTGAGATTTCTGAAATAGTTTCGCAAAAACAGGTTCATGGATTTTTGTATCTGAACTTGAAAGAAGGTGAGTTGATTCCAGCTGATACTAAAATCAGAGTTTCTCTTGGCGGGCAGAATGCGTCGTTTTCTCTTTTTGAACTTCTTGAAGAAAGAGCTACTGAAGGCAATTTTTTTGTAGAGAATACTACTGTTTCTGGCACTGGGCAGGGGTATGGGTTTTCTGGGTCTAAAGAAGCTTATCCTGAAATTTTCTTTACTATGGTCTTAGAGCCTTTTGAAAAGGAGAAAGAAGAAAATAAAGAACTGCTTCCTGAATCTGAAAATGGGAGCAGTACAGAACAACCTCTGTCAGAAGAAAATCCTGAGGAACCTCCTGCGTCCTCTGAATCGCCTGTGCCAAAATCTTCTGTTGGGCAACCTTTGCCAGGAGGGCGGATTGAAGACCCTGCTGCGATTCCTTCCTTGCCAAGTGAAACTTCGCAGGAGGCGCCATCATCAGAACTGATTTCTCCTCCCGGAGGATCACCTCTTACAGGATCTGTTGTGCAAGAAGACCTGCTTGTCGAAGGCTCAGTAAGTGCGCTGAAGAATTTTACGTATTCTTTAGATGGGCTTGCATTTAAAAGATTTGAGCATGTGAGGACTGCTGACCAGGAAATTTCTCAACAAGATCTTGGAGTTGAGGAGACTGCTGGGAGCCTCGTTGTTTTCACGACGTATTCTGAGAAGAAAGAAGGATTTGGAGAAGAATTTCTTGGGCCTTTGAGGAAGCTGAAAATTTCCCTTGATGTTTTTAACATTACTGCTGATGACGGATTATTAGACATTGCCTTGGTGTATGGTGATGCTGTGCTTGTTGAGGCATCGAAGGAAATTGCTGCTGAAAAAGATATATTAATTCTGAACGAGACAAACATGAGCGAGGCTCCTGAGGAGATTGCGAATGTCAGCAAAATGAATCTGAGCGAGAATTTTACTTTGCCACTTCCTGAGATTAATGCTACCTCTCTTAATGGCACTGAAATAAATATATCAGAAAATGCGACGATTATCGAGCAGCCTGTGATCGGGAAGCCTGTAAAATGGGTGAAGAAATTACGTGTAGAATATGAGGAAAGAGTGGAGCTGCCGAAAGAAGCTGAGGATATTACTGTGAAGAAAGGACCTCAAGGTTCAATACTTACAGGGCAGGTTGTTGGGGGAGCTAATGGATATGGAGTTTCTTTACGAGCGTTTTTGAAACAGATTACCCGTTTCTTTACAGGAAGGGCTGTTGAAGAAATTCCTGCTGAAGTTGAAGAGGATAGTGATTCTAAGGACGTTGTTTTGAAAGAGCCGGCTGATTATGAGATTAAGTATTCTACTCCTGCTCCTGAGGCTCGTGAGGAAATTATTTCCCTATCAAAGAAGAGGGTTGTTGTTTCAGGGCCTGATTTAGGGTATGAAAATATTCTTACTTTTGCTTCGCTTCCTTATCCTTTGCCTGTGGAGAAAGAACCGGCTGTCAGAGTCTACTGGGTTGAGGAAGGAAGAGATGTAGATTCTGTTGTCTTGGATCGTGATGGCGACGGCTTGCTTGATGAAGTGCAGTGGATTACTCCTCATTTGTCGAATCAGACTTTTGAAATATCTATCGTGATATTGAATGTGCAGAGCTATCCGACGGTTGGGGGGAATTGGACTGTACTTTTTAATACGACGGGCGCTGCTGATCTTAGGGTTTATGCTTCAAATGGAACGAATTGGACGAATTTTTCTGAAGAAGGACATGATTTGAAATTCCTTGAGCTGAACTGCGGGGATTCTTTTGTTGAAACTGAATTTGTGAATGAAAGTGCGGATTGCGGGACAGGAATTTGTTACGCTCTTGCGAGAAATTATTCCTGCAATGATACGGGATTTGAAATTTCCAAGGTTTTGACTTCTGGGAAGCACACTTTGAGATTTGAGTTTGGAAATGAGACTGCTTATGCACATAACTTGGCATGCGGAGATATTTCTACCTGCGGATCTCTGGATGTTCCAAACTGCGTTTATAATCTTGTCCAGAATGTTTCTTCTCCTGGGACGTGTTTTACTGTTACTGCGAATAATATTACCTTTAATGGGAATGGATATAATGTAACCTATGGCACTTCTGGAACTGTAGGATCCGGAGTAGAAATTCTTGGTGCGAATACGACGACTATCAAGAATATAAGTGTTCTTGAAGGGAATAGCGCTGGTCCTTCTAAGCCTGCATTCTATTTTGCATTTTCCTTTAATAGCAGCTTACGTGATGTACTCATTGAAACCACTGGGGCGGGTAGTTTTGGCGTTCAGATTGATGCAAGCTCTGGACTCCTTGTCACATCCACATTTGTTAATACTTCAGGTTATGGTTCAAAAGGCATTTACTTATATCCTTTAAGCACTGGCGCGACTATTACAAACACTTCAATCTTTACGATAGGTGGCGAAGCAAATGGAATTGAGATTTGGTATGGGAGTTCTTTAACGCAAATAATCAATACAACAATTATTACTACTGGCTTTGCTTCTCGAGGGATTCTTATTGATTATAGCTTTGATGTCAATCTAACTTATAATCATATATTTACTTCGGGGGGGCTTGCTTCTGGGATTGAAGCAAGAGCTGCTGCAAACAATATTTTTATTGCTCATAATAATATCACTGCATTAAATTCAAATTCACTCTATCTCCATCAAGGCGTAATTAATGGAATTGTTGTTAATAATACTCTTACTACTTCTGTTGGCAGCGGTATTGGTATTGAAGACAGAGTTTATGGATTTCGGTTTGCCAACTCAACCCTTTTTGCACAGGGGGGAAATGGGATTACTTTTGACTCTGGAGGTGTGCCTATTACCTCAAACAATACTTTTTCTGGTTTTTCAGTTATTGTTGGAGGAACCAGCGGGTATGGAATCTTTTTAGATAGCTCTCAAGGTTCTCCCCTGCACAGCTTCTCTTTTTATGATAGCATCATTAATACAAGCAGTTCTAGTGGTTTTGACCTGTTTATTTCAAATAATGTTTCTGGCGGAGAGTGGAATTTTACCAATGTGACGAGAGCTAATGGGACTATTTTTACGAGGATGAGATCGCCTGGAGCTAACGGGACGCTGAATGTGCATTGGCATGCGGACGCTTTTGTTAATTACACCAATGGAAGCATTGCAAGCAATGTAGCTCTTCGGGCGTATAATCGGAGCGGAACTTTAGCGTTTACTGCTGTTACTGATGCAACCGGGAGAATACTTCAGCAGACTGTCTTAGAATTTCGAGAGACGAACACTACTCTCGGGGGAAGCAAGATTTTTGCATATCACTCGAATTATACTTTTAATGCCACTCATCCGACAGAGAATTTCAATAGGACACAATCCTGGAATATGACTCTTAATCGGCTCTTGGTTTTTACCTTGCGAACGCCAGAGTGTGTTGATCTTGATAATCCTGATTCATTGTCTGGAAGTTCTGTTCATGAAGTGATGAGCGGAGGGATTCCTGATTATTACCTTAATGGGAATGTTACTCTTTGCACGAAAAGTTATCTGAAAAATGATCAATCTGGACTGAATGGGGTGCTGATTTTCAACCGATCCCATATAGAGCTCAATGGAAATGGCTCTTTTCTTAACAAATCAGGTTCACTTGGCTTGGGGCTGGGGGTTGTTGCAACTAATCTCACGAATATTACTGTTACCAATCTTTCTCTCGTTGATTTTGGCACAGGAGTTTTTTTGAATAATATAAGTAATGCTACTTTGAGCTATCTCTTTCTTAATTCTTCTTATGGACAATTTGGCATCAATATTAAAAATTCGACGAATATTACTCTTACTCATGTGAACATGACGGGCATTGCTATTGGCAACGATCAGGGGGGGAACTGCGTTAAAACTTATACTTCAATGTATATTGCTGTGCGTTCCAGTTTCTTCTATCAGTGCAACGACAGCGCGATTTTTTTTGAAAAGTCTAATTATACAACGGTTCAATCTGTTGTTATCAGCAAGGCCTATAACTCTAATGGGGCGCTTCGATATGTAGATTCTTTATTTAATTTTGTCGAGCATACGAATATTTCTAATACGACGCGAGGAATTGTGATGGACTGCGACATCACGCGAGAAGGTGATAGCTCTTTCACTCATCTTTTTGTCAATAATAGTGATCAGATAGGCATACAGTTTAGGCAAGGATGTGATAATGTTACTCTTGTTGATAGTATGGTTTTTGATTCAGGCACCGGCATCGAGGTGCATGCAAATGTCACTCTTTACAATACGACTTCATGGTATAGCAATCCTAATATTCGTTTTGTTTCCTCTTCTCCTTCGCAAGTGCCTGAACCTTCTTTTATTGTTTTTGCCTATGATTCTGATTTTAATGACACGCTGCCGCAGAACGATGTTCTTTTTAGCGCGCCTTCTACGAATACGATCAATGTGACTTTTGTTAATTCTACTTTTGGCACATTTTCTCTTAGCGGCTCCCCGGGGCTTCAGCAACTTGCTGTTCAGTGGCGGCTTGACGCAGAAGTGAACAACACTTCTGGACAGCCTATCTTGGGAGCCAATATTTCGGCATTAGATACTACCTCTGCATTGCGCTTTTCTGAGCTGACTGATGCCTCTGGGCTGATGCCTCAGAGAAATCTTACAGAATTTATTTATACTAAATTAAATGGAAGCACTTCTGTTAGTAAGAATGTTTTTAATAACTATACCCTTAACGTGGCCTCGCCTGCCTACCGAAGCCAGTTAAGAAGCATTAATGTGACGTCGAGCAGATTTGAGGTTTTTTTCCTTTCTTTGAATAATGCAACTGAATGTTTTAATGCAACTGAATCGAACCTTGTCTATTATCTCGTTGGTGATCTTGCTTCTTCCGGAACATGCATCACAATTCAAGCAGATAATATTACCATTGACGGGCAGGGTTTTTTAATTAATTATTCGGCGAGTGATGCTGGTTATGGCATTTTTGTTCAGGGGAGAAGGAATACTACTCTTCGGAATCTTCGGATTGAAGAAGCCTCTCAGGCAGGAAGCGGTGATTCTGGCGTTTACATTGAGCAGGGTGCTAATGTGACTCTTATGAATACCACGATAGTAACTTATTCGCCCAGCAGCTTTGGCATTCAGCTTTCTGGCTCTGGAATTCCTGCTTACTATCAGGCAAGCGTGATCGGAAATATGATTACTACTTTTGGAAGCTCTGCAGCAGGGATCAATATCCTTGATCGTAAGTCTGATGTTCTTGCCAACAACAGCATTGTTACAAATGGAAGCGGAGCACAGGGCATCTTTTTTCAGTCATCAACTGATTCTACTGTTGCAGGGAATAGCATTAACTCTTCAGGAACAGGCATTCAATTTCAGACGAATTCTCATAATAACTTCCTACAGCGGAATGTTATCACGAGCTTTGGAAATGGAATTTATATTGAACAGAGCAAGAACATTCTTCTTTTTAATCAGGTTATTCGGTCTTTTGCGAATAACGGTGCTGCGCTCTTTTTCTATTTTGATGCAGCAAATATTTCTGTTTTTAATACAACGCTCACTGCATCCGGGTCAACCTTGGGAAGAGGGATTTATCTTCATACAAGATCGAGCAATAATACTTTTTTTAATACAACTATTACTACTGGAGGGAATGATAATGGCTATGGAATTCAATTTGCCGTGGATTCGAGCAATAACAGCTTTATTCATACGGTGATTCTCACGAATAATCTTGGTGGGGGCGGCCATGGCATCCGCTTCGAATCTTCCAGCGTTCTCAATATGTTTAGCGATCTTTCTGTTACAACGCTTGCGACAGGATCAAGCGCGGTTGATATCCTCGACGGGAACCATAACTTCACGATTAGAGATGGTGTTTTGAATGCAACTCAGGCAGGAGATGCTGATTTTCTCGTCGAGAGCGGCGTCGCTGGCCAAGGTGAATGGAATTTCACGAATATTACTTTTACTGATTCATCAAGGGCTGCTGGAGCTGAAGGAACTTTGCATGTCCATTGGTATCTTGATGTGAATGTAACGAATGTTCTTGGAGAACCTGTAGTTGGAGCTTTGGTGAACATTACTGACACCTTTGGAAACTCGAGAATGAATGAGACTGATATTTTTGGCTTGATTGAGAGGCAAATCCTGATTGAGTATTCGGAGAACAGGACTACGAAGACGTTTTATACTAATTACACTCTTAATGTTACAAGTGCAAGACATGCTCCTAAGACAGTATCCTCAAATCTTACGAATAACACTTACTTGGTTGTTGTTTTGAATCAGTTTCCTGATATTACCCAACACTTTCCTATCAGCGGCGAAAAAGTCCTGACTCCTGGCTCTGCTTTGCTGAATTATTCTTTGAATGACGTGGATAATGACACTATGGAGGTTTTTGTTTTTGGGAGCAATGATTCCTCTTTGCTTGCGAATGCTATTCTTTACCATAAGAAGAATGTGAGCAATGGGAATTTTATTTACAATTTCACGGGGAAAGTTGTTCCTGAGAATACGCCAGAGGTTGTTGCTTTATATCATTTTGATAATCTTAGTGATCGAGGGGAGAATGGAATACTTGCGTTGGACTTTTCTTTTCCAGAGAATAATGCAGTGGTACAGAATGGATCATGGAATGAAACTGCGAAATTTTTCGGGGGCTATATGCTGGATGGAAGAGAGAGCTTTCACAATATCAGCATTGCGGATTCAAATGATTTTGATATGCCTGATTATACTGTGGCGGGGTGGTTTTTTATGGCTGGAAATGGATCTGGAACCAGCTCGGGAACTTTTACCAATGTTTTTCCGCTTCTCTCAAAGTGCAGGGCAGAGGTTGACACTACTGTGGCTGATATGATTTTTTTTGTCGGTGTTAATGCGAGTGATTTACGATTGGTTGCTGATTTTGAGAATGGAACAAGCGCAACTCCTAATAACAATCCACTTGGGGGGGTTATTCCTCTTCGTTTTAACGAGTGGCATCATTTTGCACTGGTGGCGAAGAATCAGAGTTATGCTTCTCTTTATCTTGATGGAGTTTTGGAATTTAATCGGAGCATTGCTGCAACTCCGAATCTTGGCTCTGTGTGCAAAGTGGGGATTGGACAGACGTATAATAGCGCTGGTGTTGTGGATGGAGCTTTCAATGGAACATTGGATGAGATTGTAATTTTTAACCGCACTCTTTCTCCTCTTGAAGTAAAAGAGCTTGCCCAGCTTACTCCGGGAAGATATTCCTGGAAAGTCAATGCTTCTACGTCGAGCGGACTCAGCAGTGCAGAGACCTTTTTTATTATCCCTGATCTGCCTTTCACTTCCCAAATTGTTTTGAATTCTACTTTTGGGACGAATTTTTCTTCTGAGGATCTTTTTTGCTATGCAAACGCCATTGATGATCCTGCGCCCAGCGAATATCTCACAGCATACTGGAAGTGGTATCGCGGAAATTCCTTGATTTTTCAAGGGCTTACTGACATGAGAACTGAAGTTGCCTTGGATCAGAATATGGTTTTTCTTTTCCATTTTAATAATAACTCTGCAGCAGGCGAGAATAACACTCACGTTTATGACTCTTCAGGAAGAGGGCATAATGCTACTTGCTCGCCATCAACAGAGGGGCCTTGCCCGAACTTTACATCGCAGGGGTATTTTGGAGGAGCATTTAATTACACCTATACCGGGCCTGATACTGCCAGCTGTGCAGGACTTCCTCAACCGCAGGAAAACAATACTCATTTTAGAATTAAGGATAATTTGAATATTTCTTTAGGGCCGAACATGACTCTTGCTGCCTGGGTGTATTTGGCGAATAATACTGGTTTCCCTAATGATGATCATGAGATTCTTACGCATACGAGAATTGCAGGATCTACCGTGGGCTATACGTTTGGCGTGACTGATGATACCTGTCCTGGAGGAGCATCCTGCGGGAGACTGCGATTTGACTACAAGGACAGCGGAGGGGGAAGCAGGGATCATTATGGGAAGAGCATTGTCCAGCCCTATCAGTGGCATTATGTTGTGCTTATGAGAAAGGACAACCGTATTCTCTTTTATCTTGATGGCTCCAACGATGGTGATTTGCCATTTACTTCAGGGCCTGATAATCCTCTTGGAATTATTGACCCTGTTACTGATCTGTGGATTGGAGAGTCAGGCGGGCAGGAATGCAATGAGGGGTGGAATGGCTATATTGATGAATTGGCTTTTTGGAACCGGAGCTTGAGCAATACAGAGATTCTGAATCTTTACAAGAGGGGGAAAGGAGTTGAGATTTTAAAGAATATTACGCGCCTTGACTCTTCTTTTACCTTGTCTGGAGAATGGTGGAATTGCTCATTGTTTGTATCAAATCAGAGGAAAAATGAGAGCATTGATAATAATGCCACTTTGTTTACTCTCAATGATTTTCCCCAAATTTCTTTTGATCCTCCGACGTTGCCTAATGCGACAGTGATTCAGACTGATTTTGCAGAGATTAATGCTAGCATCAGTGACTTTTTAGGGCCTCGCCCGGGAATTGGAAATGTTCTCTTTAACTGGAATGGGACAAACTTCAGCTTGTATGACTCCACTTTATTTTTTATGTTTAATTTTGATAATAGGAGCAGTTTGGGGGAGAATGATGCGTTTGTTAGAGACCTTGGGACCAAGGGCATGAATTTAACTTTTACAGGTCCTGCTGCTTCCAGTGAGATCACTAATAACAGTAGATTTTCTGGAGGGATCAGATCTGGATTCAGCCAGAATACGATCTGGAATGGAGGCGATGTAGATGTTTTGAATAACATTACGATTACTGCTTGGGTGAATATGTCTGGGACAGATTTGGCGTTGGGAAGCCAGGTTATTATTACTAAATCTAGCGGATGTACTATGGGCACTGGAGAGTGGTATTTTGCGGTTCGAGAGTCTGATGGTCTCCTGAGATTTAACTGCGCTGGAACTCTGTCTGGAGTTACTGGGGTGAATATTAGCAAAGACCAATGGAATTTTGTCGCTGTAACTTTTAACGAAAATACTGATACTTTGACGCTGTATGCGAATGGGATGAGCGGGAGCGTGAGCAATACGAATTCTTGCCTTGTTGATGGAGCAGATCTTATTCACGTCGGTGATTTTTCAGGATGCGCGCCTGGAGAATTGAATGGCACTTTTGATGAATTAAGGGTCTGGAATCGGATTTTGAATGCAGGCGAAATCCGGGAGGCGTATTACTCTCATTTGTACAGGCATAATCAGACGCAATGGTATTTGTATGTGAATCAGAGCAATATTACTGACGGCATCTACCCTTATTTTGCAGCTGTCAGGGATTTGGATGGAAACCTGAATATGACTGAGACACGATTGCTGAGAAGAGGGAATCATCTTCCTAATGTTGTAACCTTAGATTCTCCTTCTGATGAGTTTACTACAACGAATAGAACTCCTAGTTTTACCTGGATCAGCGGGGGAGATCCTGACGGGGACGCATTGACTTATGTATTTAATATCAGCTGTTTCCATGTTTCTGGAGGAGCATGTTCAGACGACAACCGGAATTTCAGCGTATCTGGCACTGAGACTCAGCTGGCAAATTATTTGAAGTATCTTGGTGACGACAACTATTATTATAATTGGACTGTACGGGCGTTTGATGGATTTGAGTATGGGCCTTGGGCGATTGCAAGGAAACTCTTCATTCAGTCGCTGGTGCAGACGAGCTTGAATCCGGCAACTGTTGATTTTGGGATCTTAGGAGTTGGGCAGACTGATGACACTACTGATGATTCTCCGCTCTCCTTTGTTCTGCAGAATGACGGAAATATTTTTGTGAATGTGAGTGTGAATGCTTCCTCTCTTTTTATTTCAGCTCCGATGAATACTTCCTTCTACCAGTATAAGATTAGGCTGCATGAACCAAATTCTTTTGATCTGGGCAGGTCCTTTTTGAGCTTCACGAATGCAAGCCTCATTCCTGTTCCCTCTTTATTTTTGCTGAACTGGAGGGATTCTTCTGATACTGCAAAAATTGATATCCGTGTTACTGTGCCTCAGCAAGAGCCTGTAGGCAGCCGTTTATCTACGATGATTTTTATTGCGAGCAGGGCAAGCACGAACGGGAGCAGTGGTTGAGATGGTGTATGGGCATTTTGTTGTTGTGCTGATTTGGGGGCTGGAAGAATGAAGAGAAAGCATTTTGTTGCCATGGAGACTATTTTTTTAGCAGGAGCTTTTCTTTCTCTTTATCTCCTATCACAGCCCAGACTTGTTGCCCCTTCCTCTGGATTGATTATTGATGAACTTGATTTTAATTTTGAAATTGAATATGCAGAGAGGATAGAGATTTCTCTAACTCCCTCTTTTGAAGAAGCATTCTCTATTGAGAAGGGCAAAGAAGTTGTTCTTGTTCCTGGCACGTATTACTGGAGGGCTGTTTCCCTTTTAAGAAAGAGTGAAGTGAGAAATTTTACGATTACGGCAAGGCTTGTTTTGTCACTTTCTGATCGAGGAGAAGAATATGAAATTTTGAACCAGGGAAATATTGATGCACAAGTTGTCAGAAATAAAGATTCAGTAACTATTCCGATGAAAAGCTCCTCTCGTTTTGAGAAGGAAGCGGGAAATTTTGAAGGGAGGCAGGCATAACCATGAAAAAAACAATGTTATTTGCGAATTTTGCAATCTTTGGAGGGAGAGCGCAGACATGATGAAGAAGATGTTGGCCACAAAAAAACTGATGAAGCATGTTTTTTTAGGAATGTTTTTTATTATGTTCTTTCTGGGAGAAGCTGCTGCTTTAGGTATTACTCCAGGGAGAACGACGATTAATTTTGAGCCTGGACTCAAGAAGGAGATTTCTTTTTCTGTGATCAACTCTGAGCATAAAGATATGGCTGTTTTGCTGACGGTGCGAGGGGAATTGAATCAGTCGGTTGTGCTGAACGAGGTGTACACTGAATTTTCTTCGAGGGAGGAAACCAAGACGCTTACGTATGAGATTTCTTTACCGGAAAACTTTGAGAAGCCTGGGCTTCATGAGGCAGAAATTGTTGCCCTTGAGCTGCCTAAGGATTTTAGAACCAAGGGGACTTTTGTAGGAGCGACGCTTGCAGTAATCTCGCAAGTGCATGTGTATGCTCCTTATCCTGGAAAGTATCTTGAAACTGAGGTGAATATTATTCCTGGAGAAGAAACAACTTTTTTTGTTCCTGTGATCAGCAGAGGGAAATTAGACATTGCGTCGGTAAAGGCAATTGTTGATGTCTCTTCTGGGAATGAGAAGATTGCGACTTTAGAGACTGGAGAAACTGACTTGAAATCTCTTGAGAGGAAAGAATTATTTGCGAAGTGGAAATCAACCGTACCTCCTGGAAGTTATAAGGCAAAAGTTTCTGTATTCTATGATAATCAAGTAGCTTATGCTGAGAAGGAATTTACTTTAGGGGAACTTGCGCTTTCTTTGCTGGATGTTTATGTAAAAGATTTTCAGCTCGGAGGAATTGCGAAATTTACTGCGCTTGTTGAGAATACGTGGGGGAAGAAATTGGAAGATGTTTTTTTGAATATTGTTGTTTATAATCAAGAGGGCGAGGTGATGGCTGATGTGAAGTCTGCCACCTACGCTCTTCCTGCTTTGAGCAAAAGCGAGATGGTGGCGTATTGGGATACTGCAGGGGTAAAAGAAGGTACTTATGACGGGAAAATTCTTTTGAATTATGGAAAGATCACTGAAAGGCCTGTGAAGATTAAAGTGAGCTCGGATGAGATTTTGATTATTGGAACAACGGGAAAAGTGATCACTAAGGGTGGAGGGAGGCTGAGTGTGCAGAATCTTTTGATTGGAGCTGTTTTTCTCTTGATTGCGGTGAATATAGCATGGTTTGTTGTTATTAGAAGAATGCTGAAGAAAAAAGAAGCTAAGCGGGAGAGAGGAGTGGAACATGCGCGATGATGAGAAAAAGAAGATCAGAAGAAGAGAAAGGAGAAAAGAAGGTATCGGGGCGATACGAAAGGATGATTGAGAAAGGAGTATAGATTCAGCGTGTGGATGATGCATGATACGATTGAGAGTGGAGGAAAATAAGAAATACATAAAAGTGATCTGGAAATTGTAGGGGTGTGCCTGAAGATACTTTAAAAAGTGAGGGAAATTTGAGGCAATTAAAAAATAGTAAAAATATTTTTGACAATACTTTAAAAAGTGAGAAGTCTATATACGAACATGGGGAAGATTAAAAAAAAGGTAGACAAGAAGAGAGTTTTTCTACTCTTAGCGATCATTATTCTTTTATCTTTTATTATTATTCTTTTCTTTTTTACTCCCTCTCTTCAGACAGGAAAAGCTATTTTGGAGCTAAAGCCGGAGATTGGAGAGGAGGTGGGCGGGTTTTTGACATTTCATTTGAAAGAAGGAGAACTGCTCCCTGCAAATACTAAAGTTATTGCTTCCTTAAATCAGCAGAAAAAAGAGTATTCGCTGTCAGATCTTGTTGGTAATGAAAGAAAGAAAGGGCCATTTTTCCTTGAAGAAAAAGATCTTTCTGGCTCGGGAGAGGGTTTTGGATTTTCCGGGAAGAGAGTTGTGCATCCTGAGATTACGCTTACTGTGGTAATCCAGAAAGAAGTTCTGCAGCCTGAGCAAAATCCTGAGAAATTGGATTCTGATGGAGATGGATTTTTCCCTCTTGAGGATTGTGATGATACTGATGCGAACGTAAATCCTTCCCAGCTGGAAATTCTTGGAAATGGCAAGGATGATGATTGTAATGTTGCTACTTTGGACAGCAGAGTTGGCACGACATCTGTTGTTGATCATGATGGAGATGGATTTTCCCCTCCTGAAGACTGCGATGATACTGAAGAGGAGGCGAATCCTTCTCAGCGCGAGATTCTCAATAATGGAAAAGATGATGATTGCAACGATGCTACCGAGGATAAGGGAGTGGCAAAAGTTATTGATCAGGATGAAGATGGATTTTCTTCTCTTGACGATTGCGATGACACGAAAGCGTCAATTTATCCTGGTGCAAGAGAGAGGTGCAACGGGATTAAGGATAACTGTGATGGAGATATTGATGAAGGATGCGCGTGTGTTGATGGTGTGACACAGTTTTGTGGAACAAATATGGGAACATGCACTCGAGGCATTCAGACTTGCAGCGAGGGCGCGTGGGGAGATTGCAGCGGACAGGGGCCTGAACAAGAAGAATGCAATGGCAAGGATGACGACTGCAATGGAGCTGTTGATGAAGGACTGCTTAAAACTTTTTACCTGGATGAGGATGGAGACAGCTATGGCAGAGAGGAGGAAGTGTTGCAATGTGCTCAGGGAGTATATGCAGATAATACTTTTGATTGCAACGATGCTGATGCGAAAATAAATCCTGCTCAGCAAGAAGTCTTGTATAATGGGAAGGATGATGACTGCAATGCTGCAACTCAAGATGATGATTTTGACGGGGATGGATATGAGAAAGCAGATGATTGCAATGATGATGATCGAACTGTGAATCCTGAAGCTTTGGAAGTTTGTAATGGGGTTGATGATAATTGTGACAGAGAGACTGATTCAGGATGCGAGTGTACTAACGGAGAGAGGCAAAGCTGCGGAATAGATTTGGGGATCTGCAGTTCTGGTGAGCAGACTTGTGTTCAGGGAAAGTGGGGTGCATGCGGGGGAGAGGTGGGGCCTTTACAGGAAACGTGCAATGGCAAGGATGACGACTGCAATGGAGCTGTTGATGAAGGACTGCTTAAAACTTTTTACCTGGATGAGGATGGAGATAGCTATGGTGGAGAGAATTTTGAGGAACATTGTACAAAGCCCTCGAGGTTTTCTGATACTGGCTTAGATTGCGATGATAGTGATAACAAGATTTCTCCTAGAGAAGAAGAGATTCCTGGAAATGGCAAGGATGATGACTGCAATGATGATACTTCTGATATTTTGCCTCCTTCTCATACTGGTGGTTCTGGTGTTCTGCCGCCTAGCGAAGAGGTTCCTCCTCCTGAAAAAGAAAACGAGCCTATCATTAACCCTGTCCCATCACCCTCTCCTGAACTTTCTCCATCCCCTATTATTTCATCTTCGCCTTCTCCATCGCCCTCTTCAACAACTTCCCCTAGTTCTTCACCTGTTATTTCGTCCTCTCCTTCCTCGTCACCTTCCTCTACATCTTCCCCTATCCTTGATTCTTCTCCATCGCCTTTTTCAACAACTTCCCCTACTTCATCTCCTTCTCCGACAGGGATTACTGGTTTTTTTGTGAAAATGACAGGCTTTATCACGAAGATCACAGGAAATATGATTCGGTCTTTTACAGGGAATGCTGTTCGGGAGCAAAGGGCATCTCCTTTGACAGGGAATGCGATTGTTGTACGGGAAAGAAGAATTAATGGCGTGATTATTAGCGCGGATCATCAAGTAAGTTTTGATCTTGAAGATGGAGAGGTGATTAAGATTCTCGAGGCGAAAACTTCCAAGGGCGATGTTGCATTAGACCAGATTCAGATTACCTCTGATGGCAAGAAAGCAGTCCTTTCCACTTCTTATCAGGAGGAGCAGGAGGGATTTGGCGAGATTTTTCTGACAGATAAAGCGCATGCATTTGATCTTGATCTTAAGAGATTAAAGATTGAGCCTGAAGACGGTTTTCTGAATGTTCGGCTTGTTTATAAAAGTGAAGAAATTTTTGATATTGCAAAGCAGATTGATGTTACAGAAGGATGCGAGACCAAAGGATTTGCTTGCAAGGCATCTTGCTCTTCCCAAGAGGAGGGGAAGAATGAATCTTGCTTGAAGGGAGTGTGCTGCGGGCCAAAGCTCCTCAAAGGCTGTGCTGAGCTGAAAGGAGAGATTTGCAATTCTTATCAAGAGTGCAAAAACGGTGAGGAAGTTGAGTCAAAGGAAGGGAATTGCTGCTCGGGAGCATGCAAGAAAATCGAGGAGAAAAGCGAGTGCAAGGAGAAGAATTTTAGCTGCAAGACTTCTTGCTCTTTTAGCGAGGAGAAAAAGAATTTTACTTGTGATACTGGGATCTGCTGCGCTCCTCAGGGTTTGAAAACGTGTTTTGTATTGCAAGGAAAGATTTGCAAATCAAATGAGGTGTGTTCTACTGATGAAGTGATCTCGCTTACAGGAGACTGCTGCCGAGGAGTGTGCGAGAAGAAGATTACTTCGAGAGAGAGTAATACTGGCGGTCTTGGGCAGGGTGGCAATACCGGGGATCTCGGGTCGGAAGATAATAATTTTAGTGATGAAAACGAAGAGGAGATTGATCAGCAAGCAGGAGACCTGGAGAATGAAACGCTTTTGGATGATAACAGCGGTGGAGATGAAATGATTTCTGGTGAAGAAATCGTGGAGAATCAAGAAAGCAAGGGAGCGGTGCAACAGGCGGAGATTCCGCAGGTTGAGATTCAAGGGATTACTGCAAGGAATTTTGTTTTAGGAGCTGTTGCCCGATTTCAGGTGCTGATTGATAATCAAAGGGAAATTCCTTTAGAGGATGTTTTTGTTAATATCATTGTGGGCGAGGCAGTGTTTAAGTCTCCTCTCTCTACTGTTCCTGCGAAGAGCAAGATTGAGATTATTGCTTATGGTGATACCTCTTCCTTGGAGGAGGGGGTTTATGACGGGAAAGTTGTGTTCGTGTATCAAGGGAGTGAATATGCCAAGAATGTCAGGGTGAAGATTGGGAAGGATTCTGCATCTTTTGTCTTAAAAGAAAAGAAGGGTGCGAGCACTCTTATCGTGTTTCTCGCTGTTCTTTTCCTGACGGTTGGAGCATGGCTGATCGTGCTTAAGTTTATAAGAAAGAAGAATATTCTTCAGCGTGCAAGAGGAAGAAAATTGAGGAAAAGATGAAAAGGCTGCTTGTTATGATGTTTGAAGAATCTTTGAGAGAAGGAAAGAAATAATAGAATATGGAAAATTTTTGTCATGGGTATTGGGAGAAATTTTATGGAGATATAGCATATGAAAAAGACGTTTGTGATCAGCCTTGGCAAGAGGCTTTTTAGCTTTTAGAACATGGAAAAGAAAATATTTGTGATCAGCCTTGGAGGAAGCATGATTGTGCCTGATGCAGTTAATCTGCGATACCTTTTGGCGTTTAAGAAAGTTTTAGAGACGATTGATGGAAGGTTTGTGGTGGTCTGCGGAGGAGGAAGTGTTGCGAGAAAATATATTGATGCTCTTCGCGGCGCTGGGAATTCTCTTTATCTTCAGAGCCTTGCCGGCATCGCTGTTACGCGTTTGAATGCGAGATTTATGACTTATCTTTTTGGAAAGGAGGCGAATGAAGGGATTCCAGTGGATATGAGACATGTTGCTTCCTTGCTGAGGAGAAACAACGTTGTTTTTTGTGGTGCATTGCGTTATGCATCTCGAGAGACTTCTGATGGGACTGCTGCGAAACTTGCACATTATTTAGGGGCTGATTTTATTAATATCACTGACGTGAAAGGGCTTTATACGAAGAATCCTAAATCATTTAGGGATGCTCAGCTTATTTCAGAAATATCCTGGAGCGATTTTTTATTGCGAGCAAATAAAATTAAGTATCATGCAGGGCAGCATTTTGTGCTTGATCAGAGCGCGGCGCGCTTGATTAAAAAGCATAAAATCAAGACATTTATTATCGGGCCTGATGTGAAGAATCTGGAAAATATTTTGAAAGGAAAAATGTTTGCGGGGACGAGGATTGAAGGATGATGCATCCTGCTTTGAAGATTACAGAAGAGCATAAATAAAGGATTTATATTTAATCTTGTATAAACTATGCTCTTCGGGAATCAGGGGGATTGTCGATTACCTCTTCACTTTAGTTTAAAGGCGAAGTTTATGCATTAAATTTAGACATTTAACTATGGAATACAAGACAGATGTTCTCATTGTAGGGGCAGGGGGCGCTGGCCTGATGGCGGCGATAGAGGCTGCTGACCTCGGTGCTGAAGTTGTTGTTATTGGCAAGACCTTGCTCGGAAAGGCTCATACTGTTATGGCAGAGGGTGGCATCAATGCAGCTTTAGGCAATGTTGATTCCCCTGACAACTGGACAGTGCATTTTGCCGACACTATGAAAGAAGGCCAGATGATTAATAACTGGCAGATGGTTGAGACGATAACAAAAGAAGCTCCGAAAATCATTAAAAAACTGGAGAGCTATGGCGCGCTTTTTGATAGGACACCTGAAGGAAAAGTCATGCAACGGGCTTTTGGCGGGCAGAGTTTTAGAAGGACCTGCCATATTGCAGACCGCACAGGCCTTGAGATTATGCAGGCACTTTCAGCAGAAGTTAGGAGGAGAAATATCAAGAATATAGAGGAATGCATAATAACGAAAATAGTACGAATCAAAAATAAAGTAGTTGGGGCTCTTGGGATTTCGTTGCGCAGCGGGGAGATTATCTCAATAGACTGCAAGGCAATTATTCTTGCAACCGGAGGACTTGCCCGAGTGTATAGTCGGAGCACGAATGCATGGGAGACTGTCGGCGATGGTTATGCTCTGGCGTTGGATGCTGGCGCTGAACTTCAGGATATGGAAATGGTGCAGTTCCATCCGACAGGCATGGTGTATCCTGAAAGCGCAGAAGGATTGTTAGTAACAGAGTCGGTCCGCGGAGAGGGAGGCATTCTTCTTAATGCAAAAAATGAACGTTTTATGTCATGTTATGATCCTGCGCGCATGGAACTAAGCACGAGGGATGTTGTTGCCCGGGCAATATTCAAGGAAATTGTTGAGGGCAGGGGGACTAGGCATAACGGCGTGTGGCTGGACATATCGCATAAACCGAAAGATTTTATAGAAAAAAAACTTCCAAAGATGATTGGGAAATTCAAAGATTTTGCAGATATTGATATTACCAAAGAAAAAATGGAAGTCGCACCGTCTGCGCATTATGCTATGGGTGGCCTGTGCGTTCATTCAGAGACTTGCCAAAGCAGTGTGGAAGGATTGTTTGCAGCTGGCGAGGTTGCAGCGGGAGTGCATGGAGCAAATAGGCTTGGAGGCAACTCACTGCTTGACATCCTTGTCTTTGGCAGGATATCGGGCAGAAATGCAGCACTTTATGCAACACATAAGGAATCGGGCGAGATTCTGCCGAGGGTTTTGAAGCAGGAAGAACAGAGGCTTTGCAGGCCATTCGAGAGACAAGGCGTGCGTGCAATTGATATTAAGAAGAGGCTGCAGAGTCTTATGTGGACTAATGCCGGCATTGTGAGGAATGAAACGCAACTCAATTTTGCCTTGAAGGAAATCAAGAACATTAAGAAGGATGCTGAACGAATTGAAGTGCGCGGCTCACGCGTTTACAACCACGACTGGATACAATACATTGATGTTATGGCAATGATCCCTGTGTGCGAGATGATTGTAAGCTCGGCGCTCATGAGAAAAGAAAGCAGAGGGGCGCATTACCGATCTGATTACTTGGAAAAAAAAGATCTCTGGCTGAAAAATATTGTTGTGAGAAAAGATGGGGAAAATCTAAAGTTGTTGTTGCGTCCTGTGCCAGAGGTGCCTGAGCGCTTGAAGGTGTTTCTAAAATGAATTTAAAGATGAGTGTAAAGAGAAGTGATGGAGTCAAAATATACTCTGTTCCGTACGAGCCGAAGATGAGAATCCTCGATGCACTTTTATTTATCCAGGAGAAACTGGAGCCAGACCTTGCATTCCGGTGGAATTGCGGAGAGGGTGTGTGCGGAAGCTGCGCTGGGGAAGTTGATGGAAGACCTGTGTTAATGTGCAAGAAAGAGATTACGAAGGACATGCGGGATATTAGAGTCGAACCGATGAAGGTGTTTCCTGTCATCAAGGATTTGGTTACTGATCCTGGCAAGGTTTACGAAAAGCTTGCAAGACTCAAGCCTTATTTTACAGGCAAGAAACAGAGTAACTTCCCAACTGTTTATGAAAAAGAGGCGGCTAAATCACAAGAGATGAGAAAGTGCATTGACTGCTTCATCTGCTATGACAGCTGCCATGTCATAAGGAACCATCCTCAAATGGGTTTTACAGGCCCTCTCAATATTGTCAAGGCAGCTGCGCAAGACAGCCATCCTTTGAACACCTTTTCTAGAACAAAACTTCTTGAAAAAGAAGGTGTAAAATTTTGCAATGTCAGCAGGTGCTGCACTGAAAATTGCCCGCAAGATATTAAGATCACTGAACATGCTATTATTCCTTTGAAGGAAAAGATCATATCTGATACAGGGATTATCGGACTTATAAAAAAAATCGGGAAGAAAAATGAGCAAATTTAATAGATTTATTTTTACTGTTTTTATATTTGCTGCGGCGCTGGTGATGATTACAATAACTGCTAACTTCGTTGTGGCTCATGAAGAAACCAGCGAGGGAGGCATTTTGAATGTTGTTGCAGAAATATTTGAGCGAATTCATTGGGTATTTTTTGTTTTGGTTATTATCACTTGCTATTATTTTAGGTATATCTCTGAGCGTAAAATCTTTGGAAATCCTTTTGCGTGCGGCCTTCCGGGAAGGAAGGGGTACAAAGGAGACAAGCTGATCTATCAGTTTCATAGGTATTTTGTCTGGATTTCATTTGCTTTTATTGCAGTTTATCTCGTCAGTTCTGCGATAACACTGCCGGCTTTGTTTTCATTAGTCCAGCTCAATATCCTGCAGAAAACCACGAAGTTTCTGGAATTTTTTGTCGGCATAACTTTTTTATTATATTTATCTGGGTGCTATCATATCAAATACCTTTTTGAGAGGCTGGTGGAAAAGGAACCTGGGCCTTGTAGGGGGTGCTGGAGAAATACGCTTTGCGATAAGCAGTCTGTGCTTAATGAACTTCACGGTTACTTTTTTTGGATCTCGGTTTTTGGCGTTGTTGCCTTGCATATTCTCTTCATATTCGGAGGCCATGCAGGATGACACTTGAACTTGATACTATCGCAGTGATCCCTGGGGTTTCTGGAGTTTTTATCCTCATGGGACTGGGGGGAGCATTTGTTAGTTTATGGGGAGATCCAAAAAGGAATTTAAAGACGTGCCAGAACTCTCATTGCTTTAGCTGTGAGTGAATGGCGCCGTAACGTTTTTCTTCTATAAAAAATATAAAACAGGGAGAGCGAGTTGCTGCCCCCTGTAAACTTAACAGATGTAGCAGTAACTTGTTCTCGCTAAATAAACTTAACGGAGGTAAAAAATGGAAACGTACAAACATAGCAGGAGCTCGGTTGGATCAAACAGAAAACACATACAACTCACACCGAAATATCGGTATGAGATGATGCGCCAAGAAAAACTGAAAGTTTTTTGCAGGGTTGCAATTGAAGAAGCATGCAAAAGACACGGCATCGTTGTGGAAATAATAAAAGTCATGAGCGATCATGTGCACATGATTGTTGATGTGCCACGCACGATGACCGATGCTTATGCGTTGCAGATTATCAAAGGACTGTCTTCATATTTGCTTTTTCGAATCTGTGAGAATTTGCGAAAGAGATATCCACAAGGACATTTTTGGCATGCGGGATACTTTTGTGATGGTGTGGGCAATAGTGATTACACACAAACATACACATATATCGAGAACCAAGAGCTACACCATGCGTTCGCGTAAATATCACAGGACGCTCAGCTCCGAGCGGGGCGAGGAGTTGATGCGAAGCATCAACCCTTTAGGGCTGAGTCACAATTCGAAACTGACTTAATTAAAAGGATTATAAAACTTCAAAAAAATTTCTTAATAAAAAGCCATTATTACTTCATCATTTGTTCAATATAAGAACTGCGATGGTGTTTAATATACGTTATAAAACTGACTTGAGGCCTCTCTTTTAAATTAATTATGGGACAGCCTGTTTAGGGCTGGGAGGATGTCATATAACTTTCTATAGGCCTATACTTTTAGAGCCAGCTCCGAACTCCTTCGCCTCTTAAGATTTCTTCCAGCCATCAGGAATTTTTACTTTAGAACTGCAATTTTTATGAGCCCAGACACCATCCCACTGAGAATTTCCATCAGATAATGGTCTTGTAAAGCTCACAATTTTATTTTTTTCATTGAGTTTATCTAACTGTTTTTTGCATCCTGCACATTTTTCATATCTGTGCCTTTTATACTTTTTCTCTGATAAAATTTTCATAATTGCCATTTTGTCTCTCCTAAGTTTCGCAATGCAAGAAAAATTATGCTCAAGAACTGGCTTATACCTTTTCTTCAAAAGATCCTTATACATATATTTATCACAATCAATATCATTGCATTGTCCTTCAAGAGCCCAGTTTATTTCTTCTAATTTATCAGTTAAAATTTGATACTCATCAAAATATTTTTCTGCCATTTTATATTTTTAGATCAATTACCGAGAATTCTCAAAAATTCTTCTGGCCTCATGATCTTTATTCCTTGAAATTCCCTTAGCTTAAGGAGGTGATTGTCTTGGCTAATGATAAAATCAACTTTCCCTTCAAGTCCACATTCTAATATCTTGTTATCATCAGGGTCTTCTTTTACAATACCTAACTTTGTTTTAGGAGAAACAATTAAGGCATTTTCAATTACCTTCTTAATAATCTCGCTTATGATGAGGTTTTTATTTTCAATTTTTTCAATAATTTCTTCACTATGAATTGTTTCTTCATACTCATCAATCAGTTCTTTTGATAAAACAAGCGTAATCTCTTTCAAATCTATCTTTCTAAGGATTTCAAATGAGTCCCCAGTCCAAAATGTCCCAGAAATAAGGACATTTGTATCTAAAACAGCCTTCATTTTTCATATCTCTTTCTAGTCCTTAGCTTGCGTATAAGATTGACAACTTCTTTCTCTTTTATCTTCTTTTTTGCCTCTCTTAAAGGTCTAGTTACTTCTTCAAAAGTCTGCATATTCACTTTTTTCATAATCAAAGAGTCATCAGTTAAAACAAAAATAACCTTGCTCCCTTCTTTTAATCCCATACCCTCTCTTATATCATTAGGAATACAAATTTGCCCTCTTGAGCTTACTGTTGCCATTTCAATTTTTTCAGTCATTTTTAAATTAATAAGTTTATACATATTTATAAGATATATCTTATTTATAAAACCTTCGGTTTTTGGGGCACAGAAAACTTCGTTTTCTTGTGTTTCGAGGAAACTTCGCCAGCTCTGATTTCTCAGCCAATCGCTCATTTCATCCCCTCAGGGAGAAAATCGAGGGCTTGTTTCATCTCTGAAAGATCAACTTCTGTAAATGTCATATGTTATACAACATTTCTGAGTGTGCTTCCCTAGTTAGAAGAAATTATCGCTAAAATATTAAAGAAAAACTTTGCTTAACTCATAAACGAACGAGAAAGAAATTGAGACTTCTTATAACAAAGGTTAAGCAGTTCGTTTCACTCACCCAAATTTTTCAAAGGTTGGGGCTTTGACGAAATAATTTTCGGACACTACAGCTATTCTAGTGAGGAACAGGTTTTATAAACTAATGTTGATTTCATATTGAATGAAAAGAGGGAAGATTTTGATAGTTTTCTTAGTATTAGGTATTTTAGCATTCTTGAGCACGATGTTTTTTGTTAGGGCGCAATCCCCTTCTCCAACTACGAGTCCTACGCCCAATTTAATTCAAAAGGATATATCTAACAATGAAAAATTAAAACCATTTGTAGCCGGTTTAGGAGAATTCCTTTCTGAAGAGAGATATGTTCAGGGAAAGCTCATTATAAAGTTAAGAAAGCCAACAAAGATCAAAGGTCTTTCAACTGATATTGTTTCTATTAATACGCTCAATGAAAAATTTAAGGTGAAATCTATTAAGAAAGCGTTTTCTGATGTAGGCTTAACTGAGAAAAAGATTCAACAGATCAAGAAAAAATTTCCAGAGAGGGCTGCTCGAGCACCAAAGAATTTAGATATTAGTCAGTTAGGAAAGAAGATAGGGTTAGAGAGAATTTATGAGTTAGAAGTGCCTGTTGGTTTTGAGAAAACTGCTGTCGAGGCCTACTCAAAAGCTACTGATGTGGAGTATGCTCATTTAGTGTACTTAAATTCCTTTGAGTATATTCCTACTGACGAAAAGTATAGCGAACAGTGGGCGCATCAGAAACTAGAATCAGAAAAAGCATGGGATATTGAAAAGGGTGATCCTAATATTATAGTTGCGTTTGTGGATTCTGGAGTTGATTACAATCATGAAGATTTGAAAAGCCAACTTTGGAGAAATCCTAAGGAAGCTAGTGGAGATGGAAACGGAGATGGTTGTCCTGGAGTTTGTGGACTGGATGATGATAGTGATGGCATAATTGATGAAGATTCTCGTGGTTGTGGAGGCAATGGGCTTGATGGACAAGGGAATGTTTGTGCTTATCTTGATGATTTAGATAAGGATGATGAAGAGAACGGCTATCCTGATGATAGTATGGGCTGGGACTTTTTTGGGAATGACAATGATGTTATGGATCAACAGCATCATGGCACTGCAGTCGCCGGAATTATTGGAGCGGCCATTAATGATAAAGGAGTTGTAGGTGTTTGTCCAAAATGTACTCTTATGCCTATCAAAGTCAGTGGAGCAGAAACATGGTTCTCTTACGGAATGGAAGGAATTAAATATGCGGCTGAAAATGGGGCAGATGTTATTAGCAATAGTTGGGGGGGTTATGGTTATGTGGGCGCAAGACAAGATTTGATTGATTATGTACATTCGTTGGGCGTTGTTGTTGTGGCTTCTGCAGGAAATGATAATACTGATAATTTTTTCTCTCCGTCAGGATACGAACATGTTATTGGCGTAAGTGCTACCTTTCAAGATGACACAAAAGCGGGTTTTTCTAACTATGGAGAAAAAGTAGATGTCGCTGCTCCTGGATTTGTATTAACAACTTCTCCTGGCAATAGGTTCATAGAATTCGGAGGAACTTCTGCAGCGTCTCCTCATGTTTCAGGTCTTGCTGGATTACTTCTATCAAAAAATTTTAGATTAACTTCAGAGGAGGTTGAGCAAATAATCGTGAATAGCGTGGATAAATTTGGTGTTGATATTCCCGCGCCAGAAGTTTACATGGGCACAGGACGAATTAATGCATATAGGGCGCTTAGTGTTGGGCTAGTTGTTTCTTTATACAAAGCAGAGATTAGTTCTCCCATGGGTGGAAGCATTTCCTTAAGTACTGACATTAAGGGTAGTGCTAATGGAGATTCATTTAAATTAGAAATTGGTGAGGGAATATATCCTTCTAAGTGGATAATAATCTCTGAAGGAGCACAGGATAATAATGGTGATCTTGGGACTTTAAACACTTATTTATTTAAGGATGGTTTGCACACTATCAGGTTGACCGTAGGAGGAAGCGAAGGGTCTGTTTCAGATGAGGTTCGCGTAGTGATAGACAATGTTTTTATTAATGAGCCAAAAGAATTGACTTATAGAATTGGAGAAAAAATCACGGTAGGAGCAATAGTAAATTATGAGCCTTCAAGTTATTTCTTTGAATATTCTAGAGATATTGAACCACGCGAATGGCATAGTGATGGATTGACATTTTCGAGGGAAGGTACTTTTATTAAAGGTGAGTGGGACACGAATGAACTTGTTGAGGGAAGTTATATCATACGTTTTCGGTCTTCTATCAATAGAGTAGAATCTCTTGACGAGAAGAATGTTTTCTTGGGCTATTACAAACCTGGTTGGCCAAGGAAGGTTGAAGGAGGGATTGATAGGTCCTCTCCGGTAATTGCTGATATAGACCAAGATGGAGATGACGAAATTATGTTTGGTACATTAAGAGGAAAAGTTTATGTTTTCAACCATGATGGAAGTTTTTATTCTGGTTGGGAAAATGGAAAATTTATTTCAGAAGGCGGAATATTTTCCTCATTAGCTGTTGGAAATATTGATGCTGACAAAGAATTAGAGATTATTGCTAATACATATTATACCAGTTTGGTCCCTAATCTCTATGTTTTTAACCATGACGGAAGTTTTGTTGATGGATGGCCTGTTGTGGCTGCGACATACTTCCAATCTAGTCCTGTTATTTTTGAGATTGATGGAGAAAGAAAGATTTTAATTGGAATGTATGATAATGGCTTAAAAATGTTTAATGAGGACGGGATAGAGTATGATCGCTTTACAAATCAGGTGAAAGGGAGTGTTGTTGCATCTCCTTCTTATGGAGATATTATTAAAGAAATCCCAGGAAATGAAATAGCGGTTACGTCTTCTTCTTTTCAGCCCGATTATCGCTATACCGTGCGACAATATTTATTGGATGAGAATGGAAAGATTATTGATGGTTGGCCAAAGGAATTTTTTGATTTTGACTTCGTTGCCACACCATCACATGGACCTGTTCTGGGCGACATAGATAATAATGGAGAGATAGAAATCATTCAATCTTTTTTTAATAATGAAGAGCCCTATAGGTCTAATTTTTATGTTTGGGATTCTCATGGAAACACATTAATTGAAAGTAAAAATCTTGAGATTTTGAACCTGCTTCATAAGAGATTGTGGAATCACGCATTAACTACTTCGCTTTCACTTGGGAATATTGATAAAGATGATAATCTTGAACTTTTATACATTTCAGGGAGTGCAGTGGCAGTAATTGGAGTTAATTTAGACAGTCGGGATGCATGGCTTAGCGACTACATAGTAAAATATGATTACTATTCTAGTACTGCTTTAGGAGATATTAATGACGATGGTAATACTGACGTTTTAGTTGGTAATATTCCAAGGGAGATTTATGCGTTTAGTCCTGCTCTATGCGAACAGAATAAGCTTTCTGATGTACCTTATCATTGTTTAAGGGGGACCTCAACTTTAGAGGGCTGGCCAAAGAGAGTTGATGGAATAGTAAGAACAACTCCTGCAATCGGGGATATTGATAAAGATGGCAATGTTGAAGTTGTTCTTGCAACCGATAAGGGTAATGAAGGATATATTTATATTCTTGATTTAAAGGCAAGATATGATTCGTCTACTATGGATTGGCCAATGTATCAACATGATCCTTGGCATAGCGGGCAGTATGGTTTTGTTCCTGATAACAGGCCAGTGCTCAAGAAATTTATTCGCGGTGATTCCAATATTAATGGAAAAGTAGATCTTTCTGATGCGGTTCATATTTTAAATGTTCTTTTCAAGGCACAAGGCGAACTTTCCTGCGAAGATGCTGCAGATGCAAATGATGATGGTGTAATAGATGTTTCAGATGCAGTATTCACACTTATCTTCTTGTTCAGAGGGGATGTAAACCTTCCACAACCTTATCCTCAAGAAGGTGGGGATTTAACAGATGATTTCCTGGGGTGCGATCAGTCTCCTCCAACCCCTCTTGATCTTGATATAGAGACTGGTTTATTAGCATATTACAGTTTTGATAATGATGGTGGAAATACAATTTATGATAGTTCAGGAAATAAGTTTGATGGGTTTTATTCTGGAGCGCAAATTGTTTCAGGAAGATCTGGAAATGCAATAAGTTTTGATGGGGTTGATGATTTTGCAGCTGTACCAACTGATGTTGCTTTGAGTGGAATGGATAAACTAACAATTTCTACATGGGTGAAATTTAATGAGTTTGATAGATTTCAACATATCTTAGCGAAAGGAATGCTTGATGATATGAGCACTTTTAGCTACGCTCTTGGGTCAAACTCTGTCAATTCACTTTTTGGGAGAGTCGGAACTACAGCTAGTGCTGCCTATGGAACATTTTCTGAGGAAAATATTATCCAAGATCGGAACTTTCATCATCTTGCTTTTGTTTATAATGGACGACAAGTGAGACTCTATTTAGATGGCAACCTCATTAATAGTAAAAATGCAGCAGGGAAAGTACTACAAACCAAAAATCCTCTGCTTTTTGGGATTGTAAGTGATAAATCAGGTAACAAGTTGGAATACTTCAATGGAGTAATTGATGAAGTTAAGATATATGAAAGGGCTTTGAATGATAGGGAGATTGAATTTCTTGCGGGGAAAGCTTAAATGAAATTTGAGAACGAAGGATTTATAAGACTTAAAGATTAGTATGTACTATGAATAAAAAAATCATTTTGTTAATAAGCTTAATGCTTTTAGTTGGACTTGTGGTTTTTGTTTCTGCACAAGATTCTGCTCAAAGTTGTCCAGAGGGACAGATATGGTATAATGGCCAATGTATGGTAACTGGATCTACAGAACCACCCGAGGTCATTTATGGTTGTGAAAAAGGAGAAAAATGGAATGAGGCTGAACGAAAATGTATTCCATCTGGAGATTCTACTGATGCAGGTATTGCACCCGCTTCTTGGAGAAAAACAAGTCCTAATATCCCTTCTGATGAAGAGATATTAAGGAAGATAAAGGCACAATGGGCTAAGCTGGATGTTGATAAAAATGGAAAGATTACAAAACTTGATGCTGAATATTTAATGAAATATTCTACCGGTTTAACTATTCCTGCTGTTGTTAAAGAAACCATAAGTGCTAATCCCTCCGCTTATGATTTTGATAGATTAGAGGGCTTTGTTGGCCAGGTTGATTCTGTTTATTTGAATAGAGCAATTTTATACGGATTTTTAACAGGATGCCAAGATGGTGTTTGCGTTGAAGCTCCAACCCCAACAGCAGGAACATGTCCTCAAGGATGTACATGCACTGCGAATTCGATTAGTTGCACAACAAATGCTGAAACTGCTCCGATAAAGACTAGAGAATCAGATAGAGACACTACAGGAGGCTCAGCTCCAACCCCAACAGCAGGAACATGTCCTCAAGAATGTACTTGCACAGAAAATGCGATAAGCTGTACGTTAGGAGAAGAATCTCCCTCTGCCGACGCAGCAAATAGTGAAACAGGTGCGGGAAGTGGACAAACTGAAAAAGGCAGGAGTATAGTAGAAATTACAAGAAATAAAGAACAACAAACGATGTCTATTAATGTTGGAGAAACTAAAGCATTAACAACGGCAGAAGTGATTATTAAAGAAAGAAAACTTTATGTAAAATCAGGAGCAACTGAAAAACAAGTAAAAATCATGCCAAACACCGCTTCTGAAATTGCAGTTGAAAGATTAGGAAATCTTGGTTTTACTATAGAACTTAAAGAAACAGGAAATTACGAATTGAAAGCTGAAAAACAGGCAAGACTCTTATTCATATTCCCACTTACAGCTCAAGTAAGTGCAAATATTAACGCAGAAAATGGAAAAATAAACTCAATAAATAAGCCTTGGTGGAGTTTTTTAGCTTCTGGAATTTAATCACGTCTCTTTGCATCGCCGAAAGTTATTTAAAGCAGAATCTAATAGTATAATCATATATCCCCCAGGTTTGCACCGCAACCCTGGGTTTTCATATCCTTTTCTAAAGATTTATTAAGCGCGTTTTTATGTAGCTTTATTGTCGATAAAAAGAACGAGAAAGAAGAAAGGATCATGGTATTTATTGATGGAAGTAATGTATATTTAGGGTGGGTGATCGCGGGCATTGAAGATCTTTAGTGATGGCACTCAATCTGCTTTCTTTCTTCTTATCTTCTTTACAGTCTCCTCCAGCGAGGGCAAGTTTTCTTCTTTGAGATACTTGGGAAAGAGATCCCAATATTTGGTTTCTTCCTTCCTGCGAGAATTGAAGAAATCGCGATAGCCTGTAATCTGTTCTTTGGTGAAAAGATCAGCATATGCCTGTGAAGAGATTACTGCGTCTCTTTCAGTATACTGCTTTTGATCTTTAAAAGCTCCTAACGCAACTCTTTCAATGATGCTTCTCAAAAAGAGATTTTGATCAATGCTTCTGTTTGCGCGAAAATGCAGGTCAAGCTGGGCAAGATACATGCTCCTATATCTCTGATAAGGAAAATGAACTTCTGTTGGCCGATATGCTTTTACTCTCGCTTCTATATCGAGATGGGCTGCTCCAAAGATTGCGAGTAGAGGCTCGTGGATAGCTAAGATTTGTTGTACCACGTTTTCTTCACGAGGTTTCTGGAATTCTTCTAGTGCTGTGAGAGTGGCATATTTCTTTTCTAGGACAGTATCTGGAGCATCAAAAAAAGAACAGTCGGCTTTATAATCTTCTCTTACTAACCTATGCTGCCGCTCTTTATTGAAATCTCCTTGGGCAGTTAGTGTTCTTTCAAAGATGAATCGCTGGCCTTTGCGAGCGCAGTTTTTCAAGAATCGGGCATGATGTACGTAAGCAGTATCGAATTCCTTTAGGCTTATTAGCTTGTTTTGAATGTATGCATGAAATGCTTTTTCAAAAGCTTCAAGTTCCTCTAAGCTTTCACTTACTTTCTCGCAGAAAATAACCTCTGCCTGAGATATCACTTTCTTAAATCGAGAAGTCCTTAATTGCAATGGCCGATTATGCGCCCAAAAATAAAATAATGCCGGGTTATTCATATGCGTTCAGAATAAGATTTTGAGATACTATCATCTCACTTTTAGGTTTGTTGAATTTTGGCTTTGGTGATGTGTTTTCCGCTGTAGGTGCAGTCTTAGTTTTACTGGATTTTTGCCCTTACACTATGCTTTGCCCCGCATGCTGAGCATTTGATGAAGAGAAATTTTTCCTGCTTGATGAGCTCTGTATCTGGTTTCTTGCATTCCTTGCAGATGACGAATTCATTCACATACGCAGTAAGCTTTTCGGTGATCTTGGAAGTCATGATTTTCCTGCTGAGTATCAGGCGATTATTCTCCACGAGGCCTGGAGTTGCGAGCTCTCTGAAGAGGAATTTTGCAAGGTGGTCTTGATCTCTCCTGAGATGGGAACAGATTTGAGCAAAGTTTGAGATAATGGTTTTGTTCCCTTCGATGAGTGCTTCTATTTTTGGCATTTCGAAGCGCTCTTTTGACTCTATGGGCTTTACTTTTTTGTATGCTTCTTCCAAGAGTGTTTCATAAGTGTCCATTGTTTTTGAGGCAGATGAAAGTTTATAAAGGTAATCTTCTTCTTTAAAGGATGGTTGGATTTAAGAATATTATTCTGGGAATTGCGATTGCGATTGTTTTTGTTTTGGCAGCAGGATACGGGATTAGTGTTTTCTATGAGGAGCCTGATTATGGGAAGTTTTGCGGCGATGCCTATGCTCCGCACCCTTTTGAAGCAAGTCCTGCTTTTGGGAAACCTGTTCCTGCCTACGAGTCCTGCAAAAATATCACTCCTGATTTCACCAGCAAGTATAATCAATGCAGCAAGGAAGAAGGGCTGGCTGTTCCGGTGTATGAAAATGTGAGCGGGTGCCAGATTGATGTGCGATGCGATCCCTGCCAAAAACAGTACAATGATGCAAGGAAGAGATATTCTCGGAATATTTTCATTATTACAGCGGTTGTTGGCATTCTCGGGATTGCTGCAGGGGCTATTCTTTTTGGCGTTGAGGCTGTGGGTGCTGGCTTGATGGGTGGAGGTTTGTTGACGATTCTTTACGGGAATATCCGCTATTGGGAATTTTTTGACAAAGTGATGAAGTTTGTGATCCTGCTTGCAGGTTTGATTATTTTGATTGGAATTGGGTACTGGATTAATAGGCGGAGAAAGGAATGAGATTAGTTTTTAATGCTCTGTAAGAAACCTTAGAAGAGGGGGAAAAAATTGTGTTGGTGAATGGGTAGATTATTGTTATGGATGGACTTGAATTGTTATTGAAGGAGTTGAATCCTAAGTATGATCTGGCGAGACATCACTATGATACTTCTTTTTCTGGGATGTTTAAAGATCTCGCCTTGGTTTTTGTTCATTGGGCGAAGTCAATAGCTCGTGGGGGAATTATCGGAGGAGTTATTGGAGCGGGTTTAGGCTCTTTGTATAGTTTGTCAAGCGGTGAAGATGTTTTAAAAGGATTAGAATATGCGAGAGTATATGGACTTGGTTTAGGCGCTACTTTGGACTTGTCTCAATATACTCTTCGTTGGGGTTGGTATGCCTCCAAACGATTTGAACAATTTGATCGATTGGCGCAGAACCTCTTTAGAGAAAAAAATCCTTAACTTTTTAAACTTTGTTTTCTTTTGAGAGAGATGAAAAAAGAGCATCTTTTTATTTTGTGTATTTTTGCAATTCTTTTGCTAATTCTTCAGTATCTGCACCTTACGGGCTTTGCTGTTACTAGCCTGAATTCGTGCTCTGACAGCGACGGTGGCGAAGCTCCTGGAGCGAAGGGTTTTGTGTGGGGAGATTTTTATGATCCTGCTAAGAGACATTATGAGAAATATGATTATTGCATTAACGAGAGATATTTGGTTGAGTATTCTTGTTCTGGAGATGCTCTTGACCAAAGGGCAGAGGAGAAGATTCATCGCTGCGCCCTGTGCAGCGAGGGAAGGTGCGCTGAAGAAGAGGTTGCGAGACCTTTATCTTTTTGGGAGAAATTATGGGGGCGGCTTACAAATTTGGTCTAAAAAACTCGGAAAGAATAGAGGAGGTAGGTTATGAATATTCCTACGAGTACCAAGAGAAGTATTACTGGCAGGAGCGCTGCAATAACTGCTTTTCCTTTTGAGATGTTGTGGTATTCTGAGAGGCCGAAGGCCATCAAGACTATGGAATAGATAATCGAGAGCACGCCTATGTAGGGAATAATGGCGAGGATGATTGCTGGGATAAGACTGTATGTGCAGGCGTTGTAGGTTTGCGTGAATGTGCCTTTGCCTTTAACGAGTTTGATCATTCCATGAGAGAGGCCTGCATAGACAAATGTTCCTGCAATAGCGATCGCAAAAAGGACTAGCGGGAAAATGAGGCCTATTCCGAAAAGAGGGGAAAAACCTCTGAAGAAGAAACCTCCTATGATGAAGAGCAAAACTATTCCAACGATTGTTGCACTAAGGGCAATAAAAGTATAAGCAATGAGAGAAGGTTTTATGGTGTCTTCATTCACTTCTTGGAAAAATTGTGCTGGGTGCGAGAAGAGTAGTTTTATTTTTTCAATAACTGGCAATATCTTTGCTCCGTTCTGCTTGCGGCTTGCAGGATGAGGTGAAAATGCTTCTGCTATTTCCTGCCTGGAATATCCTTTTTTCAGAAGTTCTGGAATAAGATCTTCTTTCGTGTAACCTTGTTCTAGGGTTTTTGTTAGGAAATCTTTTAATGAAGGCATTTTTCTCTTGTTTTTCACGCGGCTTGGGAAAATGAGGAAAAGATAAGATTTAAATATATCGCTTTCTTGGAGAAGGAATGAAGTTACAATATCTTTTCTATGTTCTTGGGATTATATTTCTCTTTATTACTGTTGCCTATTTCGCTTACAATTATCTTTTTGGCCTCTCTGATACCTTGAAGACGATTATCCTAGTTTTGATGATTGTTATCTTCTTCTTTTTAGGAGAGCTGTTTTGGGAGAGGGAATTGTAACATGAGCCACGGATTTTGGTTAGCGCCTTTGGGATGGGGGGTATTCTCTTTAGGAGTCGTTGCAGCAATTATTCTCTTTGCAGTTAAGAAGAGATTTTATCCTGTGATGTATCTTGTTTCCATAGCGACGTATATTTTTACCATCGGTTTTGTTATTGACAGATTTGATCTGGGGAAGAATAGTATTCTTCTTGCTCTGGCTTTTTCTTCTCTTGCTTTTATTTTGGCAGGAGTGTATTTTACGAAGAAATTTTCTCAAAAGAAAACTACTTTGATGAGGGATATTCCTGATAAACAGGGAAGAGCAAGACTGGGAAGATGAAAGGAAAAATTATTTTCGGGATCATTATTCCTGCTCTTATTGTTGTGACTCTTGCTGTTCTTGGAAGCTTGGGTGAATTGAAGATTGACAGGAAATTTGTTTCTCAATTAACGTTTCAGGATATTTTACGAGACCAAAGTATTGCAGAGAGCATTAAGATTGGAGATCTTTTTTTGGAGAATAATTATTTTTTAAGCAAAAGGGCTGACCTTCCTCGTTTAGGCGCCTGCCTCATTGATAAGGAAGGTGATGAGGGGGGGAATATGCAGAGAGTTGATGTTGGGCAGATTCAGTATAATGAAGGAGAGTATACTCCTATTGAAAGTGGCGTTCAGCGAGTTCTTGAGCCTTATCCTCAAGGATATTATGGAGATTATTATGGGGGAGGTGCAAGGAGTGTTGAACTTCAACCAGGGCAGAAGAAAAAGATTACTATTTTTTTACTTCCTTCTTACAATTTTAAGTACAGTGATTATGGGGGAAATATGAATTTGAGCGAGCTGAACAAGAGATATGGTGGGTATGATGAGGTTCTCGTTTTTGAAAGCAACGGGCAGTATAGCTGTTTTAATGTTCCCCAAGAAACCTTGGAAAAAGGGGAAAGAATTGTGTTGGTGAAGAGTTAAAATCTCTCTTTTATCCCAGAACTTTCAGGCTTCTGGGTACGGATTCTAGAACTGAAGTTAATCTGTTTTTACCCTAAAAATCTCAAAATCCCTGGCCTTGGCTCGTATGCCCTGCCTTCTTCGAGGATCTTTTTGATTTCCTGGTTGATGATGTCTGGAGGGGCTTTGAGCGTCATGATGAGATTTTCTGTTTCAACTCCTCCCTGGTTTTCTTTTTCCTGGAGTATGGTGATAATTTGATCTTTTATTGCAAACACCTGGTCTTTTGGAATGGGCTGAGATTTCTCCTGGATCTCTAATTTTCTTACGAGAAGATATCTTGGGTCTTTTGATTTCATGATCTCAGGAGCTATGTAAAGTTCATTGTTGAAGTTTCTTAGTGTGCCTATGACCATGACGGTGTCGCCCTGCGCGAACTGCAGGAGTTTTTTTGCATCATCGCCGAATGTTTTGATTCTAATCTGCCCCGAGGCGTCGTCAATGGTGAATGAGAGATAGTTTTTCTCCTCCTGGTAGTATTTTTCGACGATGTTTGCGATGATATTTACTCTGATGATTTTTTTTCCCTTGAGTTCTAAGAAGGAGAATCTTTCTCCGGCAAGAGTGGGCTTTCCCAAGAAGAGATCTCCCACTTTTAGTTTGTAGGCGATGTTGCGTTTTTGCTGTTCTTTTATTTGTGAAGGCTGTATTGAAGGCTGCATTTTATTCTCTATTGAAAATAAGATTTTGTTCTTGTGAATGATAAACTCCTTTATTTGCAATAACGATTTTTGGTCGCCCTTGGGTTTCTGTAATAACTCCTACTTGTTTAGATTCTATTCCATGCCCTGATGCAACTTCCATAACTTTCTGAGGATTTGGGGTTATTACTAACATGCCTTGTCCCATGTTCCAAGTTTTATAGGCTTCCCGGTCTGGCGTATTGCCTAGCTCTTGTACATATTTCACAAATTCTGACGGCTCGAAAGGATCTTCGATAATAGCGCTCAATCCCGAAGGTTTTAACACTCTTCCTAACTTACCAGGTATTCCTCCACCAGTTATATGAGCTGCTCCGTGAACTTCTGCTTTAGAAATTCCTTCAAACCCTCCAAACATATTAACTACAGCACTCGTGTATATTCGCGATGGGGTAAGTGCTAATTCTGCTACATTTTTCCCATTGTACTCTCTTTCATGCCAATTATCCCCATAAGCTTGTTTCATTATTTTTCTCACTAAGGATAAACCATTTGACCTAAATCCTTCTTCTCTTAAGCCGACTATAGAATCTTCAGGTTGAACTTCTCTGCCTGTTAACATTCTATTTTTTTGAGCAAACCATGCAATTCCTGCACCCCAATTGTAATTGAATTTTCCATATCCTTGAACTCTTGCTCCAAGCTCTGCAACTTCTCCGTTGACAACTGCGACGTTTGCAGCTTTAGCAGCACCCATATATCCTACTGCCAGTTGTTTTACAAAATCAATATAACTTTCGCCATCTTTTCCTAATGCGTTAACATCTAAAATAGATCCTACTAAAACAGGCTCAGCTCCTCTCACAACTGCATCATCACAAACCATAGCAAAGAGATCATAAGCAACAGTATCGTGCTTCCCTATTCTTTCTCCTAACTCCATCTTTGTTCCGACACCATCAAATCCTAAATTCATAAATGTGCCTTGAGGTAATCCTCCGACATGAATCGCTCTTAACCCGGAGAAATCAGGAAATAATTCAACTACTTCACCAAATCTTCCTTTTCTATTTTCCCATGTCTGCTTTGCAGCATTATAAAGAACTTGAGATACATCGTCTCCTAGTTCGATATTTACGCCGGCATCTGAATATGTTGTCATATCTCCTCCAAACGTAAGCCTTGTGGAATGGGTTGATTATCAAAATATAAACTTCCTTGGCCATCTTGAGCATATCTTCCTTCTGCGAGGTATTCTAAAGTTTTAGGAAAGATTATCCAGTCGCCTTTTTCCTTCAGAAGATTCTGCTGCTCTTTTACGAAATCATTTATCATGTTTCTTTCCAGTGCGTTCAATGTTTCTGGATCCTTTGAAAGAAGCCTGCTCCTTATTTCGTCGTAGGGCACTGAGAGTGGAGCAGAAATCATCAAAATCCTTCCATAATCAACTTTTTCTTCAATAAGATGCGTTGATGCTCTTAACTGCTTTTCTCCAGATTTAACTGCGTCTCTTACAGCATGATCTCCCGTATATTTTCTTTTATCTCTATTCATGATTGATAAATCGGCAGGATGTACATTCACACCGAGAAAAGCGTCAATAAGTGGTTGTGTGGCAATACTCATATATCCTGCATAAGCAACAACATCAACTTCATAAGATGATAACGCTTTCACAGTTTCTCGATCAAATTCTTCTCTCACTACAAGATCCCTCAATGACTTGCCTCGTTTTGCATAGAATCCTCGAATATCTCTTACAAAAACAGGAATATCAAAATCTTTTCCAATCTCAACAGCTTTACTATCTGATCGATCACTAAATATCATAACGACCCTACATCGCCCGTCTTGAAAACTTGCCTCAAGAATCTTTCTTAAATTTGTACCACTTCCTGACATGAATCCTGCTATGCGCATGGGATGGTCAGATGGTCTATCATTTGGATTATATAATCTTCTTAGCATTTTATTTTAGAGCTTTGTCCTAATTTCCATCCTAGAGCGTGTTCTCTCCCACCGGAACCTACAATCAAGACTTTTTCCATTTTGTTTAACTAAAATAGTTTACTCCATTTTTAAATATCATTATACCCGAAGCTTCATCTGGCATGTTTTGTCCAGATCTCTTATACTTCTCTCTTAGTAATGTCCAATGAGGCAAATGTGTAAAATCAATTGCCCTTTCTGGATGGGGCATCATTCCTAGAATTCTTCCAGATTCGTCTGTGATTCCAGCTATATCATCAAGAGATCCGTTTGGATTGTGCGTAAGGCCTTGATAATCACAAATCTCTCCATTAACATATCTTGCACAAACTAATTCTCTTTCTTTTAACTCTTTCAAAGTATTTTGATCTGCATAAAACTTTCCTTCTCCGTGAGCAATGGGCAAACTCATTTTTGGAAGTCCTTTTGTCCACACACTTCTACCTCCAAATTCTAAATCGACCCAACGATCTGTATAGCGAGCAGAATCGTTATGGACTAAAGCAACTCGCCTCTCGCCATAATTTCCATTAAATGCAGGAAGAAGACCCAGGTTTGTGATCACTTGGAAACCATTGCATATTCCCATCACTAATTTGTCTTTTTCAACAAAATCCCTAAACTCCCCCCATAAATGATTTCTCACTCTATTTGCTAAAGCATTTCCTGCTCCGGTGTCATCTCCGTATGAAAAACCTCCTGGAAAAGCAAGAATTTGATAATCCTCTAATTTCCCCTTATTTTCAATTAAATCATTAATGTGGACTAAATCTGCTCTTGCTCCTGCTTTTTCAAAAGCAAATTGAGTTTCTTCATCACAATTTATCCCATATCCTGTTAGCACTAATGTGTTTGGTTTTGTCATTTAATATCCTTCAAATGTTGATTTATATGAATTTAGTAAGCCATTAACGTTTGTACTTATAACTAATTCTCCTCGTCTTCCTTCAATAAAAAATTCATGATCATTTCTTATAGCTCCGATTCTTGCTACTTTATTCCCTTCCATTATTCTTTCAAATTCAGAAGCATATTCAGGATTTACGGTTACAACAAATCTTCCTTGACTTTCTGAATATAATGCATAATCATCTCTCATTGTATTATCTCTTAATCTTGTTAAAGAGACTGTCATACCTAACATGCCCCCCATTGCTGTCTTTGCTAAAGCTATTCCTAATCCTCCTCTATGAATACTTTGTGCAGACGCAATCAATCCTTTATTTGTAGCTTGAGAGAAACTTTCATATAATCTTTTATTTCCAACTAATCTTACTTCTGGAACATTATTTCCAATATATTTTTTTCCTCTTAAGTTTTCTCCCATCATTGCAAAGTATTCAGATCCTCCAAGCTCTTCTGTGTTTTCTCCCAAAACATATACTAAATCTCCTGGCATTTTAGCATCAAGAGAGATAGCTTTTCTAACATCATCCATAACTGCAATAGAAGAAATAAGTAATGTTGGAGGAACTGAAATTTTTACAGGATTTCCATTTTCATCAAATCCCTTAAAATCGTTAAACATGCTGTCTTTTCCAGAAATAAATGGAGTTCCGTATGCAACAGCAGTGTCATAGCAAGCCTGCACTGCTCTTTTTAATTGCCCAAGTCTTTCTGGTTCATTAGAACTACACCAACAAAAGTTATCAAGTAACGCTATTTTGTCTAAACTTGCACCCACAGCTACGACATTTCTTACTGCTGTATCTATCGCAGCAGCCGCCATATTATACGTGTCAATGTCACTATAACTTGGATTTAATCCTTGAGATAGCACAATTCCCTTATTTGATCCTAAAACTGGTCTGGTAATTGTTGCGTCACCATTGACTCTCCCCTCCCCTTGTAATGGCTTTATTACTGAACCTCCTTGAACTTCATGATCGTATTGTTGCGATATAAACTCAAAACTTGCAATATTTTTTCTTCTTAACATCTGATGTAAAGATTGTGTAAGGTTTTCTAAAGGAGAGAAATCAGGCTCTTTATGCGTCTGCCGGGTAAACGTCGTTGTAAGCTGCTTCCTTGGCAATCCATGATGCAAAAATTCCATCTCCAACTCCATCACATTTTCATGACCATAATCAACAATACACTTCCCAGAATCAATGAATTTTCCAATCACCGCCGCCTCAACACCTCTTTTCCTCATTAAATCAGAAAAATCAGTCCACTTTTCTGGAGGTACCGAAAGAGTCATTCTCTCCTGCGACTCAGAAATCCAGATTTCCCAAGGCGCAAGTCCAGGATACTTCAAAGGCACGTCTGCCAACTGAACATAGCATCCACCACACTCCTTAGCCATCTCAGCAACAGAACAGGACAATCCACCTGCCCCATTATCTGTGATACTTGTGTATAATCCTTTATCTCTTGCTTCTTTTACGAGTACGTCACTTAATTTCTTTTGAGTAATGGGGTCACCGATTTGCACTGCTGTTGCTGGGCTCCCTGAATCAATTGCCTCTGAAGAAAATGTTGCTCCGTGTACTCCGTCTTTACCCACTCTCCCCCCGACCATAACAATGTAATCTCCTGGATGAGCTTTTTTTTCATACATCTTTCTTCCATTGATCTCTCTCGGAATTAAACCTAAAGTTCCAACAAATACAAGAGGCTTACCCTTAAACCTTTCATCAAAATAAACAAAACCTTGTGGGCTTGGAATTCCTGATTGATTTCCTCCAGCATTTACACCAGCAATAACTCCTTCCATTATTCTTCTTGGAGAAAGCATCTTTTGTGTTTTGTTGGGTCCTTTGTAAAGAGGTTTTTCGTCAGTTGGATCTGTGAAACAGAAACCGTACCTATTTATTACCGGTTTTGCTCCTAATCCAAAACCTATCGCATCCCTATTTACTCCAACAATTCCGGTAATTGCTCCGCCAAAGGGATCTAAGGCACTTGGAGAATTGTGAGTTTCAACTTTATCTGTTATTAGATATTTTTCGTCAAAAATTATTGCACCAGAATTATCCTTAAAAACAGAAACACAAATGTCTTTATCTCCTTTAGCAAGTCTTATAACTTTTGTGGCTCTTTTTATGAAATGTTTATATAATCCGTCAGTAAATTCGTCTATGGGATCTGCAAAGATAGTATGTTTGCAATGCTCACTCCATGTTTGAGCAATAGATTCTAATTCAACATCAGTTGGATTTCTATCTTTTTCTGAGAAATAACTTCTAATCGTCTTCATATACGTTAGGTCTAGAGCAAGAGGACCTCTTCTCGATCCATCAGCATTTACTATTCCCTGTTTTCCTATTTTAACTAATTCATCCTCTGGAGCATTGAGTATATCTACGAGGTCAGCAGTTGTTTGTTCCTTAATTCTGACTTTGGGTATGGCAGAACCCATACCGTTATCTCTTCTAAATTCATCGTAACTTTTAACATGAATTCTTTGAATGAGGGGATTTGCTACGGATTCCCCTATACACAAAGCATCTTCTCGTGAAAGATCTCCTGATAAAAACATCACTTGCGAAGTATATGCCGCTTGTCCAGGCAATTGTGTTTTTAATAAATCTTCAATACTTTCACGAGTAGTATTACCAACGTTATCCGTTACTCCTGGTAGAAATCCGATTTCTAAAGCATAATCAAATTTTTCTGGAGCTAATGGACCGTTTATATTTCCTTCCTGGAAAACAGGATTAGAAAGCATAGAAGCAACTTTTTTACTGTTCTCTGTTTGTAAATCTATTTCAAGTGCGTAAACATCAACTAATTTGATATCAGCAACTTTTCCGAGGAAACCCATAGATTCGAGTTGCTTTTTTCTTACCTTTACCCTTGTGTCAGGTATTGTCTGGGTAATTTCTATTCTTTGGGCCATATGGATGACATTCTCAACATCTTTAAAATGATTTCTATACTTTTCACTCTACATCGTTACACTCTCTGCACATATCCTTTTCTTGGATAAAAAATATCCCCACTGAGGGCTAACTTGTCCAGGGATTCTTCCAGCTCCTTGTCGCTTACTTTTCCCTGGACTTCTTTTTTGAGCTCGTCTACAGGAATTAATTTTCCTAATTTTGATTCAAGTTTTGCCAAAGTCTCCCTGACGAGGATGATTTTGCTTCTTTGGGAGGTGGTGACGCCTGTGACAATTTTGTCAATGTCAAAAGTTTTGGTTTCATAGTCATAGCCGACTTGCATCATATAATATTTCATAAGGTTGATGGCAACTTTTGCGTCTTCTTTGGTTACTTTCTCTGAGAGGCGGGTTTTTGCCGAGGCTTCACTGAGGCGGACAAGGGCTTCCAATTGACGCGCGCTAATTGGGATAGGCTTGATTTCATCCCCGCTTGTTGAGGGAGTATTACGCAGTTCAATGTAGAATGTTTTTATTTCTTCAATAGCTTCATCGGTGAGTTTTGGCTTTATTCTCTGCCTTGCGTGCGCTATATACTTTCTCAGCAGGTTTCTTTCGATGACGTTTCTCACGACGCCTTGCTTGTGCTCCATGAGGACGTGGTTGGCGATAGCTTCATCTTTTACTCTATCTGGGAGATCCCTCAAGGTGAAGATAACGTCGAATCTGTTGAGGAGTGTTGGCGGGAGGTCAATCTGCTGGGCAATCGGCAGGTAAGGGTCAAATCTTCCCAGCTTCGGATTTGCAGCTGCGAGGACAGAAGTCTCTGCTCTCAACGTGGCGTGGATGTTTGCTTTGGAGATGGTAACAGAGTTATGAAGCACCATGTTATTTGAAATGAACGCATGCGTTGGCTCTACCGTGATATCGTAGACCCATTTTATTCCCGAGTTTGGGATGATTTCGATTGATTTGATTTTACTCCACGCTATGCTGCTATATGCTAACTTTTTTAGCATTTTGAGATTGATTTCGGTTGAGAGCATTTCTTCGATTTTTCCAAGCATAATCTGCTGATAACCAGGGTCGCTTGTGTTTCTTTTTTCTTTTTGTTCTAGAAGGTAATCACTCACGTGTAATCTGTTTGCCATGCTCATGAGAGAGAGATTGAGTTTTTCCCTTTGCTCTCCTCCTATTTTTGCTGAGCTTGTTTTTTGAATAATATCTTTTGCTTGTTTTACCTGTTTGAGTTTTTCTTCTGCAATAAAAATAAGTTTCTTAAGAAATCTTCTTTGTCTTTCAAAACCTCTATCGATTTGATGACCAAGGTTATTTCTTTCAAAAATATGGAGTTTCTTGAATATTTCTTTAATGATTTCTGTAACGTTGGGGATAATATCTGTGATTGTTTTGTAGGATTTTTCTTTTTGAAGATACTCCTCAATTCTTTTCCGTTTGTGTTCTGACAGGAGGGTGATGCTGTTATAGAACTTGAGAATATTCTCTTGTCCAGAAATATCGAGCCTGAAGAATTCGCGGTCTTTGTAGATGGAAGAGAGAATTCCGAATCTGAGAAGAAGCTCGCTTACTTGCTTAGCAAGCATGATATTTTCAGTTATGAGCGTGATACGGCACCCATTTCTTTTTTGGTAAGTTACTGTTCCATCACCGTCGAAGAGAGCTGCTATCAAGAAACTTATATCTTCGCTTTTGCATTTCATAATTTGCTCTGGTATGATTTTCTTGATGCCTTTTTCCATGAGATTTTCATCAAGATTTTTCATGAATTCTGCAATTTCTTTTGAAATAACTCTTACCGCGTATTGTTCCTTTTGTTTTGTCAAAAAAGGTTCCTTACTGAAGAAGTCTTTTATTGCATTTTTATAATCTTGAATAAGTGATGTATCTTTATTTGAGAACTGGATTCCGTTTTTTATACCCCGGTTAAGCTCATAGCAGCCATCGGTGATATGGTATCCGATTATTTTAGAGAGTGCAGAACCGTTTTTCAATGATGATTTCTGGAAGGAGAGATACTGAGTTTTTCCTTTAATGGGAATTTCTCTTGGTACAGGGAAAAATTCTCCTTGTTTAAGCTGTATTGCTGGCATGGTTGTTATTTTTCCGCTATCAACTGCCCAGCAAGGATGCTCTGATGTTACTGTGATTTCTCCGCCGTTTGCTAATATTATTTTTACGAATTTTTCAGGTGCGATATGCCTGCTTACTTTTGTGATGGGAGAAGGATAGATTTTTTCAAAGTCAGTTGCGAGAATAGACTTGCTTTTGTCTTTTATTGACAGGATTTCGCAGTTTATTCCTTGTTGGATTTTTTCTTTGTTTTTTTCCATAAGACTGTCTACAAAATTGCCAATGCTTTCATGAGAGCCGTCGGGAAATGTGAGCTGGAAATTGGGAAGAAAGCATTGCTGTTCCAGACTCTCGTGCATTGCGCTTCTTTCGTCAGGATCCATTTTCTCGAGCTCATCAATACACAAGACTCCCCGATGGGAAAGAACCATGGCTCCTGCTTCCAATGACCAGCCGCGCATGAATTCATCTCTGACTACTGTCGCAGTGAGGCCTGCTCCGCTTGCACCTTTTCCGACAGTGTATCTTCCTTTAGGCGCGATAGAGGAGATGAATTTCAGGGTTTGCGATTTTGCAACTCCAGGATCCCCTATGAGGAGAATATGAATGTCTCCCCGGGTTTTGTTGCCGTCGGATTTTGTTTTCTGCACTCCTCCAAAGAGCTGGAGGACAATGGACTGCTTGATTTCCTCATAGCCGTAGATCGAGGGCGCGATGCTTTCTGCCAGCCTGTAAAAAATTCTTGGGTCTGCTGCCATCTCTTTGATCTGTCTTTCATCTTCTTCTGAAACTTCCAGCTCTTCGAAAGATTCCTCCATGGGAATGATATTGTTGGCTTCTATAGCAAGGTCAAACCGAGTTTGAATACTGCCTGTGGGGAGGGGGACAGGAATTTCTTTGAGGATGCCGATGATTTTTACTCTGGAACCTGGAGTTGTTTTTTCCTCCATTTTTGGCTCTACAAGATCTTCCTTGAGAAAAATCTGCATTCTTCTGGGCTGCTCTCCACCTATCAGCGCTTCGGGCGATTCTTCCACTACAATTCTTTGGGCGTCTACCATGTCCTTGGCAAGAAGCTTGAATCCGCTTTTTCTTCCGCAAGAGCATCTTGAGGGCTCTCGGAATTTTCTTTCTATCTGCAGCAAGGAGATAATCGTTCCGCACGAAGGGCATTCGAATTTTGCATTGATGACCTGGGGCCTGACTTCTGAAGACTGGCGGATTATGCCTTCTACCTGAAGAAGCTTGTTCAGGTGCTTTGCCCTGATGTCCCTGATTTTTACTCCATGAGATTCTGTCAGCTCTAGGAGCCTTACCCTCGGTGTCTGCACCAGGCCTGATTCTTCCAATGCAACCTCGAGGAGCTGGAGAATTTCCTCCGGACTGGAGACAAGATTGTCTGACAGCGTGGGAGAGAAGGAGGCGAGATTTTCAAAATTCACGAGGATAATGTTCTTGCCGAGTTTGACGGTTTTTCCAATCTCTTTTTTAGAGTAGTCAAAGAAATTCTTGGCTTCCATAATGAGCTCTTCGGTTTTGGGTTTTTTATCCGGCATTTTTAGTTTCTTGGATTAATTTTTTGTACATCAAATGCATACCTCATGAACTGACAGGGGAAATTGTTTACTAACTTCTTCGGTTTTTGTTTTTTGGATTTGCATTTTCACCTTTTTTGGTTTTTGATGCTTTTCGCAGTTGGTTGAGTGTGCAGGAGTTTATATGGTTTGTTGTGTTAGAATTGAAAACCACAGACTTTAGTCTGTGGCAGTATTTCGGTGTTGTCGGAAATTCTTGTAATTTCCGAGCACTCTCAGAAAGCAGAACTTCCTGAAGTTTCAATTCTGAGCACTTCGGAAACTTCTGTTTCTGAAAGCTATCAAAATTCTGTGAATTTTGAAGTCCTAAAAACGAGAGCCTGACACAAACCTCACTTTTTAAGTTGCGGTGGCTCTCGTTTTTTTGATTATGGAATATGGTTTTTTCATTTTTTCTGGAAACTTTTGCCTTTTTGGAGTGATGAAATAGAAATTTCAAAAAAAAAAAAAAAAGATTTATATAGGGTGGTTTCCTTTTTGTGGGGGAGAAAAGATGGTGAAGAAGAAATCAAATAAGGTTTTTTGGATAGCGATTATTGTAGTTGCTTTTGTAGCGCTCTTGCTTGTTCTGGGCAAAACTTTTACAGGGAAAGTTATTGACGGCGGGAATTCTACGAATTCAACTCAGCAGCTGATTTGTGTTGACTCTGATGGGGGGATTGTGTACTATATTGCTGGTGCGGTTCGATTGTGCTCTGACGTCAATCAGCCTGCATCCTGCGTTAGGAATTGGAATGATGTTTGTCTTTCAAGCGGGCTTTTAATGGAATATTATTGCACTGGCGGGAGGACTGGCGGAGTGAATATGAGCAAGCGTTATATCTGTCCTTTTGGCTGCGGGGCAGGAGCATGTTTGGCCCATACTCCTGTGAACTCGACGAATACAACGACGAATCAGACAAATCAGACCACGAACCAAACTGTTAATGGCACTCTGAATGTTACTTCAAACCCATCGTTAGCTAACTTATATGTGAACCTTATCTTTCGGGGTCTTACTCCCCGAAGTGTAAGTTTAGCTCCTGGCAGTTACTTTGTAAGGATCACAAAGACAGGATATGAAAATTATGATGTTGGTGTCGTGAATATTTTATCAAATAAAGTGACCTCATTGTATGCGGTTTTGGTTCCTGTGAACTCGACGAATACAACAACTAATCAGACCACGAACGGGACAAACGCTACATTTGACTTTTCTGTTTCCGTTTCTCCACGTAGCGCAAACCTTAATCGCAGTATCAATCAAAATGCTACTGATCTTAAATCCGATGCTTTTGTGCAAGTTAAACTTCTTCAGGGAGCGACTCAACTTGTAAGTCTTTCTTCTACAGGATGTCCTTCAGGAGCTGCGTGTTCTTTTTCTCCGACTCAAGGTAATCCCTCCTTTAATTCTGTTTTTAGTGTCTTTATATCAAATTCTACTCCATTAGGTAGTTATGTCCTTTCTATTACAGGAACTGGTGGTGGAAAGACCTTTAGTACTGGCTATACTCTTAATGTTACAGGATGATTTCTTATTTCTTCCTAAGCAATTACCTGCTTTTTGCCGGACTTTAAACTCCTTCCCTAGGCTGATGAGATGAAAATTTCAATACTTTTTGCCTTTACATGATGTTTTTCAATGAGCTGTAATATTTCTTTTTTGTGCTGTACTGGAAGCATGATTGAACTCTTTCCGATTTTCTTCCCCGGATATTTTTCAATAATGCCGAGGTAATGTTTTTTCCTTACGGAAAATCCATACACCTTATTGAGAAAAGCGCCGCGATTTTTTCCTATGTGGTCCCAGGAAATGAGGAGGTGATGAGTTGCTTCTTTGGGGAGCTTTTTTGCTTCATAGGGGCTGTACAGGATTATTCCTGTGGATGCTATGCTCTGCGAGAGATCTGGCCAATCTTTGAGATGGCCGACTTTAATGCTTAGCGGGTTCTCGATACCTTCTGCTTTAAAGAGTGTAGCTTCTCTGCTTCTGTAGAATTGCTGCTTAATTTCCTGAATTTCTTTTTCAATTGATTTGGTTTTTTTCCTTACCTCCATGAAGAGGTCGACATCGCTTTCTTTTGTGGCCTGATCTTTTGCGACAGACCCGAAAAGAATTACTCTTTCTATTGCTTTGGCTTCCTTGAGATGGTAGAGAAGATAGGAGACAAAATAACTTGCGTAGGATTTGAGCTTCATTTTGTAAGCTCCTGTAGAATAAAAAAAAGATTTATTTTTTCTTGCAGCACTTTTTCTGTTGCAGGCGCTCCGTAAGCAATTTCGTCGCGTTTTTCTTCTATTTTGATGGCGGTATCCAGGATTTTGTCGATATTTTCAATGGAATTAAGAGGAGAAGTAATTTGATTTTGCAATTGCTGAATAAGTGTTTCTTTTTTTCTCCGAAACCACAGATGATTCAACTGCGAACCTTCTTTCCATAGATTCAGTTTTCGAAAGTGTTGTTCAAGGAGCGTACCTGCTCCGAGGGAGAGCGTGAGCATTAACCTTCGCTGGTGTGCTTTGAGCCCTCGCGGATCTTGCGCAGCAGCCCTTATTTCATCAAGAACTTCTTCAATAATCTCCTGCTTCTTCATTTTAAGGCATTTGTCTTACTCTCATTAAGACAGATGACTTTATAAAGATTTTGCTTTAAGGCACTTGTCTTAATCTCCTTAAGACTGATGACTTGATTTTTGAGTATTTTAAGAAGATGTTATTCTTCTGGAAATCCTACCTACTATTCACAATTTAATGTGACAACGAATGCTTCGGCACCACCTGGAACTTATGTTTTTAATATCAATGGTGTTAGCAGCGGATTGACAAGAAGGACGAATTTTACTGTAACCATTACCTGAGACTGATTTAGCTTTTCCTATATATTTATTAACCTTATTTCTTTTATTTTTTATTAGTATAGAAAAGAGACAAAAATGTTGTTCAAAGCTGTTTTTGATTTTGTATATTTATCCTTGAGGAGGAAACATGCTCTTTAAACCTGGAGCAGATTATCAGAAAAAGCCAGAAGACTCCATTTTTGAAAATGGAGATGAATGGAGGCTTTTTGTGAGCTTAAAAATTTGCTGTGGAAAAAATCTCCGAACAGACTTCGCCATTTATGGCGGAGTCGGAGATTTTGCAAATTTTTATGATTGGCTTTTATTAAGGAGGCACTATGTTATTTAAACCTGGAACTCCCCTGTATGCGCATGAGATTGAAAGAGAAGGAGGGGAAGATGTTTTGTATATTAATTATCTTGGAGCGCCGTTTGTTCCCTCACTTGAGGATTCTTTTCAGGTGACGGCGCAAGTTCTTGATATTCTGACTGAGAACCAGAATATTTCCCGTGTTGTGCTGGTGCAGCAGAGGAATTATAATTATAATTTCGACCAGGTATCTTCTCTGCTGGAGATTGCACAGCTTTATAATTATCTGGTGAAGGAAGAAAGAGTTTCTTCGCAGGAGAAGCTACAGGTTTTTGGAAATATTCCTGCCCGGCATAGCTTTCTTACGTATTTTTTGACGACGCTGAGGGGAGATCCTATTCTTGCATATGTGGAGCTGAGAAGAGCTTTTTCAGCAGAGACCCCGGGACCTTATGCAAGCCTTCTTGAGAAGATGAAGGGAATGATAGAAAATACCAAGGTTATTAAGAGCTACCTGAAGATTGAAGAAGCAGGCGGGGAGTACAAGGGTAGAGAGGTTTATCATCAGATTTTCAGCGCTGATATTATTCCGAATTTTACATTTACGCGGCTTGTTGCGACCCTGCCGAAAGATGCGGATATTGTTGCGCAGTATGAGATTGCTTCGGGATATGATGCTTCTATGGTGACGATTTTGAAAAAAGAGAACGATTCTAAATATTTGTATCATATTATTCCTCCTGAATATGCTTTGGAGGAGGACCAGCATCTTCTTCTGAATATTGCAAGAAATGTGCTGATTGAGCATCGACCCAAGCAGGAGGAGTATACTGATCCTGAAAGGACGAGACAGATTTTTTTTAATATTGCTCGGGATTTACTGCAGGAACTGGCGCGGACCCGAGGAATTAGGATTTCTTATCCGCAGTTGAATCGGCTTGCAGGGATTCTGGTTCGCCATACTGTTGGCTTTGGCATTATTGAAATTTTACTGCAAGATGAAAATCTTCAGGATATTGTGATGAATGCTCCGATCTCCCAGAACCCTGTTTTTGTGAGGCATGCTGAGTTTGATGAGTGTGTTACGAATATTACGCCGAGCCAGGAGGATGCGGATTCCTGGGCAGGGAAATTCAGATTAATTTCTGGAAGACCTTTGGATGATGCTAATCCTATTTTAGATACTGAGCTTTCTCTTGGAAAGGCGAGGGCTAGAGTAGCGATTATCCAGCAGCCTCTTTCTCCTTATGGGTTAGCTTATGCTTTGCGAAGGCATCGGGATGAGCCGTGGACTTTGCCGTTGTTTATTGAGAAGAAAATGATCGACCCTTTTGCAGCGGGCTTGATCAGCTTTTTGGTTGACGGGGCACGAACTGTTTTGATTGCAGGGACTCGCTCTTCGGGGAAGACTTCACTTTTAGGAAGCCTGATGCTTGAAATTATGACCAAGTACAGAATTATTGTGCTTGAGGATGTTCTTGAACTTCCTGTGGATGCGATGAAAAAATTAGGGTATGATATTTTAAGGATGAAGGTCCGCTCGGCGTTGCTGCAGTCGGGAACAGAAGTACCTGCAGAAGAGGGAATCAGGACTTCGCTTCGTTTAGGAGACTCTTCGCTGATTTTAGGGGAGATTCGCTCGACAGAAGCAAAAGCTTTGTATGAGGCGATGAGAGTTGGCGCATTGGCAAATGTGGTTGCAGGGACAGTGCATGGTGCTTCCCCGTATGCTGTGTTTGATAGGGTTGTGAATGATTTGGGAGTGCCTGTCACAAGTTTCAAGGCGACAGATGTGGTAATTGTTGCAAATCCTATTCGGAGCCCTGATGGGCTTCATAGCTATAAGAGAATTACAGGACTGACTGAAGTAAGAAAGAACTGGACTCGGGATCCCCTTGAGGAGAAGGGGTTTGTTGATCTTCTTCGCTACAATATTGAGAAAGATGCTTTAGAGCCGACTGCTGATTTGATCAATGGGGATTCTGAAGTAATCAAGTCTATTGCTTCGTCTGTACGGGGATGGGCTGGAAATTGGGACGCTGTGTATGATAATATTCTTTTACGGGGGAAGATGAAGCATGAAATTGTTGAAATTTCCCGTCGTTTAAAGAATCCTGTTCTGCTTGAAGCTGATTTTAATGCAATGTCGAATAATGCTTTTTATGTTATCGCTGAAAAAGTGAGGAAGGAAGTTGGCCTGCCTGTTTCTGAGAGAGTTTTTCCAGAGTGGAAGAAATGGCTGGAGAAAGCGGTGAAGGGGTTGTAGAGGTTTGTATCAATAAGCTTTTATATTTAGTCTTTCCACTTTAGCATCCACTGATAGTCTCCCGCACTTTTAAATCCAAGACGCTTCAACATTTTCTGTGAAGGAATATTATTAGAGGCTACTAAACCCTCGACTGCTATTGCACCTTCCTTTTGAGCTATTTCCCAAGATCTGTTAAAACAATTCTCTGCAAATCCTTTCTTTTGATAAGCAGGGTTAAGATACATATTTTCCCATGTTAATTTTTGTGTAATAGGTTGGTAAACTGCTAATAGGAAGCCAACAACTGAATTATTATCTTCAACTACTAAGGAGAATCCTTGAGCAATAAATTTTTCTAAAGTATCTTTTGACCAAAACCCATGATTTGCTTCGTCTTTAGCTGAAAATTCTGGAACAGCTATACCTAAATTGTAAACTTTCTCAATATCTTTAGATTCAAACTTCCTTATTAGGGGATTCATAATAGGCCTCCACAGGAACAGTGCACCCTTGAGATAATCTACCACTAAAAAGACTTAATGAAGGACTATCTTCTTTTAAGACAGCCCGATAATGCCCAGAGTATAATCTATGTTGAACTTCCAGTTTTCCTGGGTAAATCTCCACACAATGACTGCCTCCAAAAAGTTGTGGGAGAGCACTCATAACAGCCAATTCTTCCAATAAATAATCTTTAGCAATAGAAACTGCTTTCTCAAGTGTTGAATGCATATTAATTTTAGCAAGATTAGAAGGATTCTCTAAAAATAGACGTACACAATCATCACAATCTCTTCTAAATGAAATGCTTTCTTTATATCCTTGTTGAAGGGAGAGTAAATCTTTTCTGCAAGGCACCTCTTGCATAAAATCGTCCCAGCGAGCTACTTTTACATTGTATAGACGTCTTGTCTTTTTCTCAATAAATCTAAAAAGATTATTCCCAGCAATAGATGCCCTTCTTAAAGCCTCAGTCTCTGAAACTCCTTCAATTGCCATAATATTGTGCCTTTTTAGAGTATCTGCTATAATCATTAAAGAAAAATCGAATGTCTCATGTAAATAATAAGCATAGGCAGTTATAATCTGGTCATTCTCAAATTCTTTTTTTCCTATAGAGAGTCCTAGGCATCCGAACGAATGTCGATCTATAAGGCAACTAATTCTATCATGGTAGATAGGAGGAATTATTATTCTTCCAATGCCGTCTTTCTGTTCATTTGTCATAATTGAGTAGTTAATATATGGATATTAAAGAATTACTAGTAAAAAAAGCGATAAAAACAAAAGATTTATAAGATAAGTATGGAATAATAAGAATATGGACTTAAACCTAAGGCAAAAAAAATTACTAGAACTCCTTTCTATTAATTGTAGATTTACAAACAAAGATATAGCAAAATCACTTCACTGTTCAGAAGATGCTGTTGAGTATCAAATAAAAAAATTGATAGATGAAGAAAAACTAGCTTCTTTCTCTGTCCAATTTGATTATAGTCTGTTAGGCTATACACATTATCATCTACTTATTCGTGTGAAAGATTTAGATATAAAATATGAGTCTCTTTTTAAGATAAAAGAAATAATCTCTGTCAATTCTAGCTATGGTAAATATGATCTCCAGCTTATTGCATTAGTAAAAAATAAAGATGAATTGGAGAGAGTTACAACTGAAATCAGAAAAATCATAGATATACAAGACTTATCTATTGCTGAATTTTATTCTTATATTAAAAGATTTACCAATATTCTACCTCCAATAAATGTTGAAGTTAAGATTCCAACGAATAGAAAGAATAAAATATATGTTCTTAATACGAAAGAGTATTCTTTTTCAGAAGATAGGTCTCCACTTAAACTGGACAAAATAGATAAGAAAATCATATCGCTTATCCTAAAGAATTCTAGAATTAAGTTTAGCGAGTTATCGGAAAAGACAGGAATCAATCAAGAAACTCTGAGATATAGGGTACATGGGTATGCACAAAGAAAGTTTATTATGAATTTTGGTCTTTTACATGATTTCCAAAAGTATGGGCTTTATACCACACAATTATTAGTAAATCTAAAAGAAACAAGTAAAGAACTAAAAGAGTTCTTGCACAAAAACTCTCATGTATTTTATTCAGCTCGGCTCATAGGAGCGTATAATGCAGTTATATACATAGTATCAAAAGATCCTCTAGAGTTAGGAGAAATACTTAAAGAAATAAGAAGAATTATAGGAGATAATCTACTAAGTATGGATTTAATTCATCTAGAAAAAATTCATAAATATATTCAGTTTCCTATACAAGAACTAGAATAGTGTGGCGCCCGTACAAAAATAAAAACACCCAGGCCAGATTTTAATTCTCGAGATTAAATTGTTTACAATTTGTTTATTTTTGTGAAGTGAAGTTTCTCGCCTTTAGGTCGTGGAGGATGTCATCTCAGGCATATTTTGGGAAGGCAATTTCTCGTCTCAAGTTATCAGGAAAAACCAGAAGACTCCGCTTTGTCAAAAACCCTTGGTTTTTGAGCATGTCGGAAATCATCGTGATTTCCGAGCACTCTCAGAAATCGAAGATTTCTGAAGCCGTCAGAATTCCTTCCCGAAATTCTGAGGTTTATGGCGGAGTCGGAGATTTCGCGAATTTTTATGACTTGATTTTTAAAAATCCTTCGGAACCTCAAACTTCGCCTTCGAAAAAACAATACTTTCACATTGATCAATGCATCTTCTGCACAAGTCCATCATCGTTTCATATCTTTCTTCAACTTCCTTGATTTTTACCAAAGAACTATATCTTGCGGTTTCTCTCTTGTCAACATCTGATTTTTCTTCTTTATCAGTATAAACCATAATACGATCAATAAATTCATTATCATAGCCAATTAATCCTTTGTCTTTTACATACTTCATAAAAAGAGCTGTGCATCTTTGGCTTCGAGTTTCCACACCAAATTTAGAGAGGACGGCGAGAGCACAATAGTACATTGTGTAATACCATTCCTCTGGAATTTTATAATCAAATCCTTGTTTTTTGTAGAGTTCGCAGAGCCCTAAGTTTGCTTTTGCTTTTTGCGCATATTCTTCAGCTCGTTTATTGTCAGTTTTTCCAAGAAGTAGACCCTTATGTTTCTTACCCTTCTTTTCATCTTTCTCTGCTTTCTCAAAGCATTCTTTAACATCTTTTTCAATATTCATCTTTATAACTCCTTCATGAATTCTATGAAATTCTCTTGCTTATAAAGTACGACTCCCTTCTTTAGCGCATCGATGAATACCTTATTTTCTTTTTTAAGTTCTTGTTTGAACTCCTCTTTGGTAAAATTACTAGCGTGAATCTTTTTATGTTGGCTGGTTTGCGCTTTATCAATAATTTGCTGGATTTTTAGAAGATTTTTTTGAGGCCCCACAATAAGAATGTCTACATCATTAGCTTTTTCTTGAGAGTGTAAAATACTTCCATAGAGGATGAGAAAGTCAACTTCTTTTTCTAAGCCTGTAAAATTGACTTGCCATTGTTTATATTCTTGAGCCTGTTCAGTTAAGTAGACTGCGAGAGTTTTCTGGACGAGAGTATCTGATAAAATAGACGATATCATATACGCATTTGTTTTACCTCCCCCAGTTGCACTAACAAAAATGAATCCTTTTTTATTCAGCTTTATAACATTTTTCCAGATTCCTACACGTGTTTTACCTAATTTCTTAGCCAAAGACGTGATTGTATGAATTGCCGAAAAATCTTTTAAAAGTAATAATAGTATTTCTTTCTCGGTTTTGTTATCTGTTAACATCTTATTAATAGTTGTTTACTTTTGTTTAATAATTATTAACTTATCGTTGATAGCTTATTTAAATCTTTTGGTTTTTCGGGGTTTTTAAATATCAGAATTCCACTCGTTTAGAACGAGTGGTTAAACGATAGCTCGTGGAACTTCAGAAATGCACGAAGCATTTCTGACAGCTTTCAAAATTCTTCGAATTTTGAAGTTCTGACTGTGATCAAAAACCACTCGAAGAGTGGCATTATCATGCCACCAGTCTTTGACTGGTGGTTTTTGACATATATAAAGCAAAAATCTTCTATACTTTTATGGCTCTTAAGAAGCTCAACTGAAATTTATTCGAACTATCACCGGGAGTTATCGGACTTTTATGGGACATGCCTTGACCAACAGCGGAAGGTTCATTAAGAAAGTTCAAGCATACCTCTGTTTTTCTTGATGATGTTTTCTTTTTCCATTTTTTCTATGATTTCTTCTATTATCTTCGGTTCATATTTTTCTTCAAGCTGGGATTTGAGCTGCAGAATGCTGAGTTCTTTGTTTTTTAAGAGGTGTTTTATAATCTGCCCTCTTACCCATCTCGTGGAGCCAAGAAATTTCGATTGTTTGGAGAGGGGTTCTATGCCTGTTTTTCTTGCTGTTGCTTTCATTGCGCCGTAGTCCATTAATGCATTGTGCCATTCCCGGGATTTGTTTTTTGGAATGCATTGTTGAGCGATGGTTTGGAGTTCTTGCAAGGCAATACTTTCAGGGAGATCGAGTTCATGCATTAATACCCTTCTAATATTGGTATCGATGACAGGGACTGGTTTGTTGAATGCAAAGGCGAGGATTGCGTTTGCAGTGTAAGGGCCTATGCCTGGAAATTGCAGGAGGGATTCTTCATCTTTTGGGATTTTTTGATTTCTTTCTGCTAGTATCTGGGCGCATTTTTGCAGCCGCAAAACTCTGGAGTTGTAGCCGAGACCAGACCAGTTCTCGAGGAGAGTGGTTTTATCTGCTTTTGCAAGCGATTCAAGGGTTGGGAAGAACTGCAGGAAACGATTATAGTACGGGATCACTCGGTTTACTTGCGTTTGCTGGAGCATGATTTCTGAGACAAGAATGTGATATGGATTTTGTGTTTCACGCCAAGGTAGCTTTCTCTTATTTTTTTGATACCAGAAGAGAATTTTTCTCTGAAATTCTTTTATTTCTTTTTCACTTATTTTTTTCATCATCTTCAAACTTATACCTTAATCTTTATTAATCCTTCTTTCCTTTCTTTAACAAGCTAAAGAGGGATCATATGAGCGTTGTGAGATTTTCATTAAATGAAATTTTTATAGGAATAGACTGCTATGGATGTCAATGAGATCTTGAAAAAGTATGAAACGAATCTGCAGGGAAAGGTGCAGCAAGGAGAATCTCTGGACTATTCAGAAATGAGCAAGGAATACGGGGATTTTATTCGCGAAGAGATGGAGAATCCTTCGAGGTATGAGCATTTATGCACTTCTTTAGGGAGTGTCATTAAAATTAAGCTGGCTGCAAAAGATGAGATGAAGCTGCAGAGGCAGATTGATCTTGCGCATATTCATGTTACTCCTGGGCAAATTATGTCTTTAGCTCTTTTTTCTTTTCTGACTCTTTTTACTGTAGGGATTTTAGCTTCTACTGCGATTTATCTTTATACCCAAACCCTTCCCATTTTATTTTTCTTTCTCGTCGTTATCTTTGCTTTGTTTACTTTTTATTTTTTGTATAATATGCCTTTTCGGCTTGCAAACCGATGGAGACTGAAGGCTTCGTCGCAAATGGTATCTGCTGTTTTGTACCTGGTTATTTACATGAAGCACACTTCGAATTTTGAGCGGGCTCTTGCTTTTGCAGCTGAGAATCTGCAGTCTCCACTCCAAGCGGACTTCAAGAAGATCTTTTGGGATCTTGAAACAGGCAAGTATAGCACGGTGAAAGAGAGCTTTGACGCTTATCTTGAGGGATGGAGAGATTACAGCATTGAATTTGTTGAATCTGTACATCTTATTGAGAGCTCTTTGTTTGAGCCTTCTGAAGAGAGGAGAGTGCAGATTTTAGAGAGGGCTTTGCAGGTGATTCTTGACGGGGTTTATGAGAAGATGCTGAAGTTTACGCACGATGTGAGGAGCCCTTTGACGAATTTGTACATGTTGGGAATTATTCTGCCTACACTTGGATTAGCTTTACTGCCTTTGGCTTCTACGCTTATTGGAGGGGCGTTTCAGTGGTATCATGTTTTTCTTCTTTTTAATTTAGTTATTCCTTTTTTTGTTTTTTATCTGACGAATGAGGTTATGCTCAAGAGGCCGGGAGGATACGGGGAGACTGATCTTCTCGAGAGAAATCCATTGTATCCTGAGTATCAGAGCAAGAAGCCGTTTCTTACTGCATTTTTTATCTGCCTGCCTCTCCTGATCATTGGATTTTTGCCCTTTCTTTTTCAGTATACACCTCTTCCTGAGTATTTTGGGCTGCAGAAGGATTATACACTGAAGGAAATGGGAATTTCTTTTTTAGGGGACATGCTGCTGTTTGATTTTAAGCAGACTTCTGGAGGAGTAACTGGGCCATTTTCTCCGGTTGCTTTGATGCTTTCTCTGTTCATCCCTTTCTCCATCGCGTTTTTCTTTTCTTTTTCTTACAAGAGGAAAACCCGGGAATTGATTCTTGCACGCGATGAGAACAAGAAGTTGGAGAAGGAATTTGCATCGTCTCTTTTTCAGCTGGGGAATCGGCTTGGGGATGGCGTGCCTGCGGAGATTGCTTTTGCAAAGATTGCTGAATCTAATCGAGGGCAGGTGACTGAGGATTTCTTCAGGACAGTCAATGTTAATATTCAGCAAGGGGGGATGTCCTTGGAGCAGGCGATTTTTAATAAGAATCGAGGAGCGATTGTTTATTATCCTTCTGCTTTGATTAGCATGAGCATGAAGATTCTTGCTGAGAGCGTCAAAAAAGGCCTGAATGTTGCGGCAAGGTCATTGCTCGCAATTTCTGATTACATCAAAAATATCCAGAGGATTCATGAGCGATTGAGAGATCTATTGGCAGAAATTATTTCAGACATGAAGAGCAATATGACTTTTCTTGCACCGCTTTTGGCAGGGATTGTTGTGGGCCTGGCGTCGATGATTGCGATTATTCTCAATCGGCTGCAGACTGCTTTGGCAGTTGGAGGAGACCAGGAGATTTCCGGACTCGGAAATATTTCTGATATCCTTGGGCTTTTTGATCTTTCCAAGATGATTCCGCCGTATTTTTTGCAAGTGGCTGTTGGGATTTATATCATTCAAATTACGTTTATTGTTACGAATACCCTGGTTACGATTGATGCAGGAGACGATCCCTTGAAGAGGAAGTATGATGTTGCGAGATACCTGAAAAGAGGGGTTGGGCTGTACTTGATAACTGCGCTTTTTGCACTGGTTGCCTTGGGGTTGATTTCGCTGTTTGCTTTAAGAATCACGTAGAAACTCTGTGGTTGTTAGGAAGTTTTCGCTGTTTGCGTTGAGGATTACGTAAGACTGACTACAGATTTTTCTACTGCATCTTTCGCCATTTTTGTGTCCATGCCTAAAACTCTTGCGAGGGCTTTGAGGCCATGCATGTCCCGAGCTTCTTCCTTCTTTTCTGGCATGAGCGTGAGGAGGAGAGGGACTTTGTATTTTTTACATAATCTTATGTTTTGCATGACTCTTGCGAGGTATCTTGCCTTTTCTTTTCCTTCTTTTGTTATTATTTCTTTGAGATCAATTACTATTGCGGTGTTGTTTTCTTTTGCAATCTTGCAGAGGATATGGTTGAGGCCTGAATCTCTCTCGTAGAGGGAGTCTTTTTTGCTGTGTTTTTCAGGGTTGAGGAGGATGCGGACTTTTTTGTTTTCGAGGATTTTTCTGTTGAAAGAGCTATCTCTCCCTTGGACAAGGATGAGCTTTGCCCTGCCGTAGAGCTTGTCGATGAGCTTTCTGGCTTCCTGCTCGTCGTTTGTGTCGATGATGACTGATGGATGTTGAGCTATGTCTTTTTTTAATTCCTGGATATTTCTGATGACTGTAAGGATTATGGTTTCTTCGAAGCCAAACTCTTTAAGAGAGATATTGCTTTTTACAAATTCAAGCGTCATAATTTTAAAAGGAGCAGGGCTTCATAAATGTTGCGGGTTCTTTTTTTCTTGATCCTAGGGTAGATACCCCAAGGTCTTGCCTTGGGGAAGATTCGTCCGTGGGACTTGGGTCTTGCCCAAGGGTAAATACCCTTTATTTTAAAATCTGGGTTGAATACCTCGCAGCTTGCTGCGACAGATTTTAAAAGACAGAAATTGCTGGTCGCGAAGCGAAAAATTTCGCGGGAATACCCCTCAGCTTGCTGAGGGGATAACGAAATTTTAGGCAATTTCTTTATTTCTGAGATGATTATAAAAAGTGAGCGTGTTGCCGCTCACTGAACTTTAGCAGTAGTGGTAACTTTCTTGGATAAATAAACTTTGCGGCGCGCGAACCGCGCTGCCGCGCGGAGAAAAATGG